>Ga0214919_10000935_pt1 | contig 49380 bp, 47 predicted proteins | sample LL1503_MetaG_FD_177994 | JGI IMG/M metagenome (GOLD analysis project Ga0214919, IMG submission 177994) | Freshwater microbial communities from Lake Lanier, Atlanta, Georgia, United States - LL-1503 | ecosystem: Environmental > Aquatic > Freshwater > Lake | place: USA: Georgia | collected...
ATTCCGAACAGAGAAGTTAAGTCCCCCATGGCCGATGGTACTTGGGTTTTCCTGGGAGAGTAGGTAGCTGCCTTATTTATTAAAGATCCTCATCATTTATTTGATGAGGATTTTTTTTGTCCCTACCACAAGCAAATTGCCACTAATTCTATAAAATAAAAAAAGCCAACAGTTTATGTTGACTTTTAAATACTATCTATTTATTCTAATTTATTTCTTCTTTGCTTTTACCATCCAGTCCCAAGGTTGTGGATTTTTCAACCAACTAGGAGGCTTATGAAATTCAGTAGACCATTTGTAATTTATCTTTTCAATTTTCTCCACCGTAAAACCAGCCAGTGTTAAGAGTAATTCTAACTCTTCTTTCAAGAAATGTTTAGTAGGCACATCATCTATATCTGTTACGCCATCTTTTATAAATCGTATTTGACTAATTGCTCTTTTGCCAGTAGGGGCTTTGTCTTTTTTAGCATCATCGACATTGTATTTGTTGGCAATGATATGACTAAACAATTTCGACTCCAAGGAAGGTACTACTAGCACTAGGTCTCCGCCCTTTTTAATATAGGATGCCATATGCTTAAAAAACAAGTTTCTCTTTTTCAAAGAAGAAGTTAATATAGCGTTGATGCATATCGCTGAATCATATTTTTTAATTTTAATACTAGCTGCAGACATATCCACTCTTTCGTAAGTGATATTGGTGTAATGAGGGTATTTCTTGGCTGCAATTTTTAAATTGTTATTTGAAATATCTATCGCTTGTACTTTCCCAAATACAGGAGCCAAAACAGGCATCCATTTACCAACAGCACAGCCAATATCTATTACCGATTTTTTAGGGCCTGCAAAACTTAAAATTGATTTTACAATCTTGCCTGAGGTATCATTTTTTAATACATCAAAAATTTCAGTTTCGTAAGAGGGTGCAATTTTTTCCCAATATCCTTTTTCCATATTGTAAACGTAAAGTTGTGGTAAATAGTTATTATTCTAATTATTATTTATGCCAATAGTATTAAGCTACTTCGGCGCCCGTGGATGCGCACCATAATTTATAAAAATCTTCTGTTGTTAATGAAATATTCATTGCCGCTTTTGCCTGTATAATTCTTTCAAATTGTGTGGTACCAATTACGGGAACAATATTTGCAGGGTGTGCATATAAGAAAGCTAATAATATTTCATTCACACCAGTTTCATATTGTGCAGCTAATTCTTCTGCGACAGATAGTATCCTAATATTCTTTTCTGTTTTCTCTGTAAACAAACCATTACCCCAGGGCGACCATGCTTGAGCAGATATATTTTTCAATTGGCATTGATCTAATACACCATCGTTAAAAGAGGCTAATTGAGTTACTGAAATTTCTACTTGATGATGTTCAATATTTGTATGTTTTGCTATAAGTTCCACCTGACTGGTACTAAAATTAGAAACCCCAAAGCTTTTAATTTTACCCTCTTTTTTTAAATCAGCTACACATTCAGCTACTGCTATTGGATCTAGTAATATATCTGGTCTATGTATTAATAGGGTATCAATATAATCGGTATGAAAATTACTTAATGACTTTTCAACCGAGTCTTTAATATGTTGGGTACTGGTATTATAAGATTTAATAGCGTGATTTGGCCTATTGGGCGTAAGCATTTGAATGCCCGTTTTTGTTATAAGCTGCATTTTTCCTCTTAAACTGGAGTTGCTTTTTAACGCATTTCCAAAATCTGCTTCCGTGGTATAATGACCATAAATATCGGCGTGATCAAATTGCGTTAAACCAATCTCCAGACATTGGTTTATGATTTTTTCATATTGAGCAGTTGTAAAGTTTTCACCCCATACACCCCATCTCATGCATCCAATAATTGGATTCTGTTTCATAAAGAATTTGTTTTTAGATTACGATGCCTTGAAGTTAAAAAATAATAGGCATAAAAAAATCCTTTCCGAATGAACGGAAAGGATTTGAATTGTATTGTAACGGTTAAGTTGTGTACAGTTGATTAATATCTATTGTATTCACCACCACCATTTCCACCACGGTCACGATTGTAACCGCCGCCAGTACCGCCGCGATTGAATCCACCGCCGCCGCCTGAGCCGCCGCGATTAAATCCACCACCGCCACCACCAGCACCATAAGGCTTTTTCTTGAAGGTTCTTTCGCCTTCAGGACGTGGAGTTGACTCGTTAACTACGATGTTACGACCCAACATTTCAGTGTCGTGAAGTTGACTGATAGCTGCACGAGCTTCGTCGTCGTTAGCCATTTCAACAAAACCGAAGCCTTTGCTTCTGTTGTTGTTAAATTTGTCTGTTACAATTTTTGCACTTGCTACTGCTCCAAACGGAGTAAACAAGTTCTCAAGATCTTCGCTAGTCATATTCCAGCTAAGATTTCCAACATAAATGTTCATGTTCTTTTAAATTAAGTGATCTAATACTAATGGAAGAAATCCGCCATTAGGACATCGAAGATAGGGATATTTAATAGAATTACATTATTTATACACTTTTTTAATGTTTTTGGTGGATAAATAGGCTTTAAATTCAACAAAAAACCCCTCCCGAGGGTCTCGAGAGGGGTTTTGGGCAGTTTTTAGGCTGTGAAAGGTCTTTAAAAGGGCCGAAGAGCTAATTAAGCTTCTGCAGCTATTTCTAAGTCAATTTCAGTTGTTTGACCATTACCAAAGTCAATAGTTGCTTTGTAGCTTCCTAATTCTTTGATATCGTCTTGAATTGAAATACGTCTTCTATCTATTTCATATCCTTTTTGATCGCGGATAGCTTGAGTTACTTGTAAAGAAGTAATGCTTCCGAATATTTTGCTATTAGCACCTGTCTTAGCAGTTAACTTAACTGGGCTACCAGTTAATACAGTAATTACTTTATTGATTTCAGCTAACATCGCAGCTTCTTTCTTCGCTTTTACTTTTAAACGCTCTTCTAATTGCTTTACATTAGAAGCAGTTGCTTCCACAGCACATTTTGTAGGGAATAAGAAATTACGTGCATATCCGTTTTTAACGTTTGCTACTTCATCCTTACCACCTAAATTGTCAACATCTTTAATTAATATTACTTGCATATATTTTTTTTAGTTCCCAAGAGCCCAGCATTTTTAACTGCTGTCACTCGCCTTGGTCTTTATTTTATTTAGACCACGAGATTAGGGATGGTTTACTAATAAGATCTACTATTTAAATAAATCAGTTACATAAGGTAACAAAGCCATCTGACGGGATCTTTTGATAGCGTCAGCTACTTTACGTTGGTACTTCAAAGAGTTGCCGCTTAAACGACGAGGTAACATTTTACCTTGTTCGTTAAGGAATTTCTTTAAGAAGTCAATGTCCTTATAGTCTACATACTTAATACCATACTTTTTAAAACGACAGAATTTCTTCTTAGGTTTTTCCTGCTTGATCGCTGTAAGGTATTTGATTTCATTCTTTGCCATGTTGGTAAAAATTTAATTAAGCCTCAACTGCTTTGTGAACAGGGAAACCGCCGTTTCTCTTAATGTGGTTGTACTCAACTGCGTACTTGTCAAGTTTTGTAATCATGTGACGCATAATTTGTTCGTCACGTAAAAATTGAATTTTCAATTTTTCATTCACTGTAGCTGGAGCTGTGAATTCTAGTATCCAGTAGATACCAGTAGTTTTCTTATCGATAGGATAAGCAAGTGATTTTAAACCCCAAGGATTTGAGGCTACTGTAGACCCACCATTTTCTTTGATGAAGTCTTGGTATTTTTTCTGAGCTGATTTAAAATCATCTTCAGATAGTACCGGTGTAAAAATCACCATTAATTCGTAATTGTTCATTACTTGAATTTATTGGTTAAATAATTGGTTTTTCCCAGTGGACATTCCGATTGCTCGGAATGAATCTGCCAAAACAGATTTGGGACGGCGAAGGTAGGCTATTTTAAAGGTTTTTCGGCATTTTTTGCCTTAAAAATTAAGGCTACAGGGAAATGATCGCTGTAGCCACCCCTAAATTGGTCTCCATCATAGGTTCTTTTGGGGTATCCCCGGTATTTACCCTGGGTTTCGATCATATCGGGATTGGTGTAAATGATTGGTTTGCAAGTGGTTAAGTTATTTGTATGCCTCCAATTATTGCTTAATAAGATTTGATCAAATAAACTCCAGCTATCACCAAAGGCAATACTTCCGAAGCCTTTTTTGTAAAGTGCCAGAAAAGGATTGTAAAGTCCAAGCTTTCGTATGCTTTCATTATTGGGGTTATCATTAAAGTCACCCATGACTATAAACATGGCATCTGGTTCAGTCAAAGAAACACTATCAATAATTTTTTTACAAATAGTGGCAGCCCAAATCCTTTTATTATTAGAAGAAAAGGAACCGCCCCTTCTACTGGGCCAATGATTAACCAAAACATGCACCCATTGTCCACTCAAAATTCCTTTTACATATAATATATCACGTGTAGCATAATCATTGAAGTGGGTGGCATCCGTTAGTGAATAAGGTAGATATTGGTAGGGAATAAAAAAAGAGGGGTTATAAAGTAAGGCTACATCAATTCCTCTTTGGTCTCTTGAATCAAAATGTAAATATTTATAATGGTATTTTCTTAATAAAGGTTCGGCCACTAATTTATTGAGAACTGTTTTGTTTTCAATTTCAACTACACCCATCAAGGCGACGCCGTCCCCGTTATTTATTTTACCTAAAGCAAAAATTACTTTTGATATATGGTTTGATTTTATAGAATAGATTTTACTTGAATATGACTTTTCGCTAGTAGGCAAGAAGTCTTCGTCCATCACTTTAATTTGATTGGTAGTGTCGTAGAAATTTTCACAGTTGTAAAATCCGACAATAAGTGGTTGTGCATTTAATTGAACACATTGAATAAAAAAAATAAAAATATATTTTTTCATAGTGGATAAATTATTTTATTGGTGGCAATTGTAATGTATTTGTGAGCAGTAAAAATGCGTATTTGCCGAAATGATTGAAGTTAAACTTAATCGCATATTGCAACATCAATCATTTTATATGAAAATTCAATCTCTATATTTTTTTATGATTTTTGTTTTAATTACTAAGCCTGTATTTTCTCAAATAGATGAGGAGATAGCTAAACAATGGATATATGACGAAAATGAGCGTGGTTATAACTGGGTGCCCACTTTATTAAAAGCTAAATCAAATAGCACTAATAGTCTTTCTCAATATAATGGCTATGTTTTTAATTGGATTCCAAGAGGGCAAGCCTATAGTGTTAGTAATAACATTGATGGAATTAATTGGGATACTAATTTAAATGGCTGGAATGCTTCTTTTTCATACACAGGCATGTATAGAATTTTTCATTCTAAAGGTAGCGATGAAAATTTTGAATATTCGAATGAGGGGTATAGTAAAAGTTTTAAAACAAATTATATGACAACTGGGGCTAATTTATTTAAAAAAGGATGGATGATACATACAGGTTTTTCAAATAATTCTTATGTTAATGAAATGCATATTCAATATAGTACAGGGAGGTTTAAAAACGGGTGGTCTTCTCATTCCTTTTTTGTCTTTCAAACTACGCCCAATGGTTTATTGCCTAATGGATTTAAAAAAATAGTAGGCGGGTCGATAAGTATTGATAAAACAATTAAAAGAAATCAATTAGTTGGATTTACACTATGGTGGGATCATGCTGATCAAGGAAAAGTATCACCTTCTGTTTTAGAAACATATACATTAACTAGTATAAGAAATTATAATCCTAGTTGGGGTTGGCTTGGAGGGCAAGCGTATTATCCCAATCATAAAAAAACAAATGTACCTGTTGCGTCTATTCGATATGAAAAAAAGTGGGAAGAAAAAGCGACACTTCAAATAAATGCAGGTTTAGCGGTGGGAGAACAACAAACTTCTCAATTAGATTGGACATCGACCGCTGATCCTAGGCCCGATTATTATCGATATCTCCCAAGTTATAGTAAGGATAGTAATGTCAGGAGTCAATTAACTAGTTGGTTCAAGGCGAATCCACAGGCTTTGCAAATTAATTTTGATCAAATTACAAAAATTAATATTGCTTCAGTTTCTAAAAGATCTTTTTACATCATTAATCAAAATATAGCAAAGGTTTTATTGGCTAGAGCTTCATTGCTTTTAAAATTTCAATTAAATAATTACTGGAGTGGAGATGCAGGAGTGCACTTCGCAAGAGATCAAATTCATTATTTTAACCTTATTGAAAATTTATTAGGTGGCCAGTATTACTATAATTATAATGGATGGGTAAATGATGACGGAGTAGCAAATAATTTTCAAAATGATTTACTTTATCCAGATCGAAAAGTGAAGCTAGGAGAAAAATGGGGTGCGGATTATGAAATACAATCTGTACAAGTAAATAGCTGGATTCAATTTAGAAATATAAATCCAAAATGGGAATTTTCGAGTGGGTTTAATTATGCTATGGATCTTTTTCAAAGAAACGGATTCAATAAGAATGGACTTTTTGCAACCAATTCATTAGGAAGTTCTTCGGTTTTTTCTTTCCCATCTCTTGGGTTGAAAGGGCAGTTTTTGTATAAATTTTCTGGAAGATTTTATGCAAGGTCAATTTTATTTAATCAGCAGTATGCGCCCAATGCTTCTTCAGTTTTCCTAGACCCATCTTTACATACACATGTTACTCCTTTTTTATTACCGCTAATTAAAAATGGCATTGATCTATCAATTTATTATAGAGGAGTCGACACCAAGGCGACCATCAGCGCTTATTATAGCAACATCTTTAATGAAGCTGAAAAGAGATTATTTTATCATGATCGCTATGCTTCATTTGTTTATGGAGTTACTGGTCAAAAAGAAACAATTTTTCAGGGCTTTGAAGCCTCTATTGAAACGAGTGTATTAAATTTTATGCAAGTGGAAGCTTCTGCTAATTTTGGTAATTATTTTATTGCAAATAACCCTTTATATGAAATCTTATTGACCAATGATTTGTATAAAGTAGAATCTGGAATATTGCGATTGAAAAAATTGCCAGCCGCCACTGTGCCAGAAATTACACAGGCGATTTCATTACAATTCCAACCCAGTTTTACTTCCCGAATTTCACTTGTAGGTGTCTATTCGGCTAAAAGGGCAATTAGTTATGATGAGTATAGACGATCTGCTTTAGTGCTGGACCCTATTTCATCTGATGTGTTATATAATAACATACATAATGTTACCTATTTGACTCCTCAATTTGTTTTAAATGCATCCATGTCAAAATCATTTATTATAAAACAGGGAAAACTAAACTTGCCTATCTATTGCAATTTTAGTTTAAAAAACTTACTCAATACAATGATTCCGGTTTTGGTATATGAGCAGTCAAGATTCGATTATGTCAATTTGAACCCACAAAAATTCCCTCTTAAATACTTATTCGACCCAGGCACTACCTATTCGCTTGGGTTTCAATTACAAATTCAATAATTCTATTATGAAAATAAAATTCACAATCAATTTTTTAATTTTTGCGTTAAATGTATTTCTTCTTTTCACTTCCTGTTTAAAACAAACCGCCTATGCTAATCCAGTTAAAGGAGTAGACACAGATTCATTAATTAGTATAAAATCGTTTAGAAAATTACATACAATGGGTATGATTGAAGCTGTTAAAAACTCAATGGTTTTAGAGGCTGTTGTTGTAGCAAATGACGAACACGATAATTTATATAAATCAATTTGTATTCAGGATTCTACTGGAGGCATTGTATTGATGTTAGAGGGTACTTCTTTATATCAAACTTTTCCAGTGGGGGCGCTTATCAGAGTGCATGTGCAGAATTTATTTTTATCCGATTATCGACGAATGATTCAACTAGTTGCTAGTGTGGACACTTCTTCTGGGTTATTAGTTACTACGGGCATCCCAGTTCCATTATTTTCAAAATTTATTAAAATAATAAAAGATAATAGTGCTATAGTTCCATTGCTTGTTTCTTATAAAAACTTATCAGATAGTTTGCAGGGGAGGCTTGTTAAAATTACCAATGTTGAATTTTCTGCTGCTGACACCATTTTAACTTTTGCAGATAAAAAAAATAAAGTTGGGGCAAGTAGAAGTGTGAAATTTTGTACTGGGGGCACGATATATCTTAGGACAAGTGGATATGCTGATTTTGCTGGCATTGCAGTGCCTAAAAATAATGGAGATATCATAGGAATTTATTCCGTCTTTAATACTGAAAAGCAAATTCTCCTCCGAGACACAAGTGACATTTTGTTTAGGGGGAAGCGCTGCACCGGGGCTGCCTGGCTGAAAAACTTGCCTCAATAGCTTATTTGCTTGACAGCTTGGCAGTATTTGGGCTTTGGTATCCTGTTTGCTATAGTAGGACTAAACAATAGAAGTATGCAAAAAGGTCAAATAAGGGTTCAGACAGAGAACATCTTTCCTATCATTAAAAAGTTCTTATACAGTGACCACGAAATATTTTTACGTGAGCTGGTTAGTAACGCAGTGGATGCTTCCCAAAAATTAAAAACTTTAAGTGCTAAAGGCGAAGTAAAAGGCGATATCGGTAACCTTAGAGTAGATGTGATTTTAGATGCCAAAGAAAAAACATTGACCATCATGGACAATGGTATTGGTATGTCTTCCGAAGAAGTGGATAAGTATATTAACCAAGTTGCCTTTAGCGGCGCCGAAGAATTTGTTACCAAATACAAAGACGCTAGCATTATTGGTCACTTTGGTTTAGGTTTTTATAGCGCCTTTATGGTGAGTGAAAAAGTTGACATCTACAGTAAAAGCCATAAAGATACTCCTGGTGTTTTTTGGAGCTGCGACGGTAGCACCGAATACGAATTGTACGAAGTGGACTACAGCGCCCGCGGCACTAAAATTGTTTTACACATTAACGAAGAAAGCGCCGAGTTTTTAGAAGCCAATCGTGTGAAATCGATTTTAGATCGCTTTTGTAAATTCTTACCCGTTGCTATTTATTTTACCGATGCGAATGCAGCAGTGAAAGAAGAAGATGCGAAAGCATCTGATGCAGGCGGAAAAGCTAAAGAAGGTAAAGAAGCAGAAGTAGAAAAGCCTATCAACAATACCAATCCTTTATGGATTCGTAAACCTGCCGACTTAACCAAAGAAGATTACGAAAACTTTTATAAAGAATTATATCCTTTTGGTGAAACGCCTTTATTTTGGATTCACCTAAACGTGGATTATCCTTTTAACCTTACAGGTATTTTATATTTTCCTAAAATCAAACAAAGCTTTGAAATTCAAAAGGACAAAATTCAGTTGTATTGCAACCAGGTTTTTGTGACCGATGAAGTGAAAGACATTGTTCCTGAATTTTTAATGTTATTGCATGGTGTTATTGATAGCCCAGATATTCCTTTAAACGTGAGTCGTAGCTATTTACAAGGCGACCCGAATGTTAAAAAGATTAACGCACACATCACTAAAAAAGTTGCTGATAAATTAGAAGAAATTTTTAACAATGATCGTAAAGCATTTGAAGAGAAATGGGAGAGCCTTGGACTATTCGTTAAATATGGTATGATTACCGACGATAAGTTTTTAGAAAAAGGAAACAAGTTTTTAATTTTAGAAGATGCCGCTAAAGCAGGTACTTTCTATACGCTTGATGAATACAAAACTGCCACCGAGTCTAATCAAAAAAATAAAGACGGCAAACAAGTATTGTTGTATACCACCAACCCAGTAGGGCAGGATGCCTTTATTCAAGCTGCGGTAGGCAAAGGATATAAAGTGATTAAATTAGAAACCATGGTGGATGCCGCGTTCATTAACAATGTAGAAATGAAATGGGAAGGTGTTCAGTTTGTTCGTGTTGATGCCGATGTAGTAGATAATTTAATTGACAAGCAAGAAAACGTTGATTCTGTTTTATCTAAAGATGAAGTGGAACAAGCTAAAAAATTATTTGAATTTCAAATACCAGAAACTACCATTACGGTTGAAGTAAAAGGTTTAAGCCAAGACGCTGCTCCTGTAATTGCTACTCGTCCCGAATTTATGCGTCGTATGAAAGATATGGCCAGCATGGGTGGTGGCGGTATGACTGCGTTTTATGCGCAAATGCCCGATGAAGTTAATTTAACCATCAATGGTAATCACCCAATTTTTCAGGCTTTGTTAAAAGAATCGGATGTTGACAAGCAACAAAAACAAGCTCGCAATTTAGCCGACTTGGCTTTGCTTTCTCAAGGTTTATTAAAAGGTGCTGAGTTAACTAACTTTATTAATAGAAGCGTTGATTTATTAAAATAAATTTGCTACTTGATATAACTAAAAAGGCGTTCTGTTGAGAACGCCTTTTTTTGGAGTATAATTTATCTGTAAATTTTAGAAGTATATTTTAAAATAAAATTTTACTGGACTTTATTTATTGAGCTTCTTTCACATCCAATACTTGCATTTGTACTGTTTGCGTTCCCTGCCATTCATTTAATTGCAATTGAAATACGACATCGAATGGTTTGCCAGATTTTACAATTTCTATATGCTTCGCCATATTATACCCAATACCTTTTAATATTTGGTTGCCTTGCGTAATATTAAAACTTATATGTGCTTCTTTGGCTAATTTACTGTAACCTGTATCATATACATTCTTTGCTAAAAACAAAGGGCGTGCATTATCAGGTCCAAAAGGTTCCATCTGCAGAATAATTTGATAGAAATTCATATTAATACTATCTATGGGAATGACAGAATTAATAACTATTTCAGGAATCAATTGTTCGGGTGTAATTCTTTCTGCAACCGCTTTTTCAAAAGCCTCTTTAAAAGCCTCTAAGTTTTCTAAAGCTAAGGTCATGCCTGCTGCAGCAAAATGTCCGCCATATCCAATTAAATGTTCTCTGCATGCATGCAATGCTTCGTATAAATTAAATCCAACCACACTTCTTGCACTGCCCGTTACCACTTCTGCGCTTTGAGTAAGTACAATGGTGGGCTTATAATGCTTTTCAATTAATCTACTTGCGACAATGCCCACTACACCTTTATGCCAATGAGGTTGAAAGACCACAGAAGATTTTTTATTGGCATGATTCAGATCTAATTCAATCTCTGCTAATGCCTCTTCCGTAATAGTTGTGTCGGCTTCTCTTCTATCTAAATTATCTTGTTGTAATAAAGAACCTATTGCCAATGCTTTCGAATAATCTTTTTCTATAAATAATTGCACTGCTTTTTTAGCATCGTCCATTCTTCCTGCTGCATTAATGCGTGGCGCCACGGCAAATACTAAATTGGTAATGCGCATGGGGGTTGTTTGTTTGGCTAATTCCATCAAAGCCAATAAGCCAGGGCAGGGAGATTCATTTACTTGTTGTAATCCAAAATAAGCTAGGGTTCTGTTTTCATCTACAATAGGTACAATGTCGGCAGCAATGGCTGTTGCTACTAAGTCTAAGTATTCTAAATAACTTTCTGCAGGTAAATTATATTTATCGGCTAATGCGGTAATTAATTTTAAAACCACACCACATCCACATAATTCTTTAAAGGGGTAATTGCAATCTATTTGTTTTGGATTAAGGATGGCAATGGCTGGTGGTAAAATAGCATCGGGTAAATGGTGATCACATATAATAAAATCAATTCCTAATTGTTTTGCATATTCTACAAGTTCAATTGATTTAATGCCGCAATCGACAGAAATAATTAACTGTATACCTGTTTCTTTTGCATAATCAATACCAATTTTTGAAACACCATAACCCTCTTTATATCTATGCGGTATATAGTAGTCTACGTTTTCTGTTAATTTTTGTAGAAATTGGTATAAAGTAGCAACAGAAGTGGTTCCATCTACATCATAGTCGCCAAATACTAAAACGTTTTCTGCATTTTTAACGGCTGCTTCAATTCTTTGCACGGCCTTATCCATGTCTTTCATTAACCAAGGGTCATGAAGATGGTCTAAGCTTGGTCTGAAGAATTTTTTGGCGGCTTCGAAATCAGTGATACCTCTTTGTACTAGTAATTCACATAATATGGGATGGATCTTTAAAGAATCTTGCAATGACTGCACGGTTGCAGTGTCGGCTGCAAGTATATTCCATCTTTTTTCCATTAAAATTTTCTATCGGTTGTATACCTTACTAACTCTTCTAAGGCTTCTCTAGTAGGGCTGGGAGGGAATGAGTTTAAAATAAGTAAGGCTTTGTCTCGGTATTCATTCATTTTATGAGTAGCGTATTCGATGCCACCATAGGAAATTACATGATCTATTACAAATTTAACCTTTGCCTTATCGTTGTTATTATTTTTTACAATGTAGATTATTTCCTTTTTTAAAGAAGGGGCTACTTTTTGTAGAATATGAATTAACGGCAAGGTTAATTTTTTTTCTTTGATATCGTTGCCGGTAGGCTTTCCAATTTTTGCTTCACCGTAATCAAATAAATCATCTTTAATTTGAAAGGCCATTCCAACATTTTCGCCAAATTCACGCATCTTTTGAATGATATCCTCGTTTTGTGTCACCGAGCTTGCGCCTGCGGCGCAACTAGAAGCCAATAAGGAAGCAGTTTTTCCATTGATGATTTCGTAATATACCGATTCATCAAAATTCAAGTTCCTCGTTTTTTCTATTTGTAATAATTCCCCCTCACTCATTTTTTTAACAGCATTGGATAATATGGTGAGTATGGTAAAATCTTTATTGTCTAGTGATAATAACAATCCTTTTGATAATAAGTAATCGCCTACTAATACGGCAATTTTATTTTTCCAAAGTGCGTTGATAGAAAACATACCTCTTCTTTCTAAGGCATCATCCACAACATCGTCATGTACTAAAGTGGCAGTGTGTAATAATTCAACTAAGGAAGCTGCTCTATAACTTGCGTCATTTATTTCTCCATGCAATTTGGCAGAAAGCAAAACAAACATAGGACGCATCTGCTTTCCCTTTCTCTTTACGATGTATTGCATTATTCGATCTAGCAAGGAAACCCTACTTTTTACTGCTTCTTTGAAATGTTCTTCAAAGAGGTCTAGTTCTTTTCCTATTACTTTTTTTGCTAGCTCCATGGTAACCTGCAATTTAATTCTAATTTAGTGATTGAGCATATTAAAATGCAAATCGCCAAAGTTTTGTAATGAACTTAGCTTTAAATCGGCTAGGCCCCAATGAGGTAATTTGCTGTGTTCGGCAGAGGGTACTACGACACAAGTCATTCTTGCCGCTTTGGCTGCAGTCATTCCATAAACTGAATCTTCGAAACATATACAAGCTAATGGTGAAGTATGCATCGCCGCCGCACAATCTAAATATACTTGAGGATGTGGTTTAGCATAGGGAAGATGTTGTGCTGAGCAACTTGCATGAATGAAACTTCTGATGCCTAATTTATCTTTAACCCATTCTATTAATTCAGTAGGTGAGGAGGTGGCCAATCCCATTTTAAAATCTCTTTTCATGAAAAATTCAAACACATGCTCTACGCCTGGCATTAAAGTAGCGTCTTTTTCTATAAGGTCTAATGCCAATTGAATGATCTTTTCTTCCACTCTATTAAATTCGGTAGAGGGTATTTTGTGTTGTAGTAGCCAATGCGTAACAAATTCTTTGGAACGAAGTCCAGTTGTGATAGCATATTGTTCATCGGTTAAGATAATGCCATATTGTCTAAAAATTTCAGCAGCAGCTTGGTTCCATAATGGCTCACTATTTATTAATAAGCCATCAATATCAAAAATTACAGCAGATTTTTCCATTGCCTAAAGGTACTATTTGTTGTTTAAACAAGGATATTCGAATTAAATTAATGTATTATCTTGCAGGCATAACCATTTTGCTTAATCATGACGATTTTAGATCGCTTAAAACATATTAAACTATTTCGTTCACTTATTTATGGGGTTGTTGGATTATTTACTTACCCTGGATTGGCCTTGTTTAACAAAGTAGATATAGAAGGTTCAGAGCATTTAGAAAACCTACCACATAAGAACGTTTTATTTGTAAGCAATCATCAAACATATTTTGGAGATGTTATTGCATTTGTGCATATTTTTTGCGCTGTCAAATGGGGGAAATACAATAGACTAGGCATACCTTATTATTTACTCAATCCATTTACGAATGTATTTTTTGTGGCAGCCGAAGAGACAATGAATAGTAGTTGGCTGACTAGATTATTTAAATTAGGAGGCGCGCTTACTGTAAAAAGAACATGGAGAGCAGAGGGAGCAGATGTGAGCAGAGATAGAGATGTAATAGATACCCAAAAAATTGATAAAGCATTAACAAAGAGTTGGGTAATTACATTTCCGCAAGGTACTACAAAGCCATTTGCGCCAGGTAGAAAAGGAACGGCACATATCATTAAAAATAACAAACCAATTGTAGTGCCTGTTGTGATTAATGGATTTTGGCGTGCCTTTACAAAAAAGGGACTTACATTTAAAAAAGTAGGAACGCCCTTAACAGTTCGCTTCAAAGCGCCGCTAGTGATTGATTATACAGATTCGGTGGAAGTAATTTTAGAACAAGTAATGGATGCTATTGAGCAAAGCAAAGACTTTATGCTTAAGGGTAAGCACCATTTAATGAAAGTGATTGAGTAGTAAATTAATCTTTTACAAATAAAGCTTTCAATTCAGTAGCATCATCTGGCTTCATTTTTCCTGCTAATATTAAACGCAATTGTCTACGGCGTAAAGCGCTTGCAAAAAACTTTATTTCTTCTTCAGATTCAGGAATTATTCCTGGCACATTTTTAGGTTTTTTATTTTCATCTAAAGCTACAAATGTAAAATAAGCCTCGTTGCTTAATTCTCTACTTTGTGTAATCATATTTTGATTCCATACTTTTAAATGTATTTCCATAGAAGTTGTAAATGTTCTTGTTACACGTGCTTCAATACATATTACATTTCCCAATTTGATTGGAGTTTTAAAACTAAGGTTATCAACTGATGCCGTCATACAAGCAGAATTACAATGCTTGGCTGCAGATAAATAAGCAGCAATATCCATCCAATACATAAGCTTGCCTCCCATTAAATCGCCAAATGTATTTGTGTCATTGGGTAAGACCAATTCATTCATCGTTATAAATGAATCTTTTGCTTTTCTTGCTTCCATAGTTATTGTTTGTATGGTAAAGGTACAAACTTGTTATGATAAGCTTCTCCTGGCTTGTTAATTGTATATTAAACAGTAAACTGCTCCAATTTGGCTAAGTAAGCTGGATCTACTTCAGCGCCAATGCCAGGCGCATCACTTATGGTTAAATGCATGCCATTAAATTGAACGCCTCCGGTAATAGGATCTTCTAGATGCCCTAATAAACAAGTGTCCATATCGTAATACTTTACATTATCCATTGCCATGGCAAAATGCATTTTAGCACTTAATGCCAATCTGCTTTCTAGCATGCCTCCCATCATACAAGGAATATTGCCCGCTTTTGCAATAGCATGAATTTTAATAGCTTCATGAATGCCTCCGCTTTTTGAAAATTTAATATTAATTGAATGACAAGCTTTTTGCTGCATTAACCTTCTCGCATCGTGATGTGTAAATACCGATTCATCTGCCATGATAGGGATAGGGGAAGCTGCGCATAATGCAGGTAAATAATCGTCATAATATTTACGCATGGGTTGTTCGCAAAATTCAATTTGATAAGGAGCTAATCCTTCTAAAACTTCTAAAGCAACTTCTTTCGCCCAGCCTTGATTGGCATCAATTCTAATTTTTGTAGTATACCCAATGGCTTCTCTAATACTTTTCATTCTTTCAATATCTTGCTTGGGATCTTTGCCCAATTTTACTTTTATAATAGTTACACCTTGTTGTACAAAATCAATCGCATCCTTTGCCATGCTTTCTGGTGTATCAATGCCAATGGTTAAATCGGTTTCAATAGGTTTGGAACTGCCTCCTAAAAAAGCATATAAAGGTTTGTTGGCAGCTTTTGCAGCGATATCATATAATGCTAAATCAAATGCGCTTTTGGCAGTATAGTTGCCTGCAATTATAGTGTCTAATTCTGCTAATCTTTCTGTGATAGCTAATGGATCTTTACCTTTCCAATAAGTTGCAAAATCCTTCGCAATAGTAAAACAGCTTAACTGCGTTTCTCCCACAATCATGGGGAATGCAGAACATTCACCCCATCCAATAATACCTTCATCGGTATGTATTTTGATGACAATATTTTGTGCGTAATGCATGGTCCCTGTTGCAATGGTAAAGGGGGTCATGGGTATTTTAAACAAGAAAACTTCGGTAGAAACTATTTTCATAAAGCAAGGGTTTAAATGACAAGTATAAAGATACTTAATCTCTTATTTATTAGCCATAATCCTTTGATTTTTAAGATTTACTACCGATATTTGTAATACGAATGAATGTTAGCATGAGCCTATCTTTAGACAATACCCAAATTGCATTTGCATATAAATCTACAGCGTCTTTAAAAAGAGCTCGATTCCTTTTTTCTATAATCCAAAGCCCATTAGTTGTTTCTTTAGCAACAAGAGTTACGCCCTTTTTAATGAACACGGGTTTGCCTATTAATGGTTTAATTCGCAGCACTATTTTTAATCAATTTGTGGGTGGAGAGACTTTAGAAGAAACAGCAAGGGTTTCAAAACAATTAGGTGCTTATGGGGTACAAGTTATTTTAGATTATGGTGTGGAAGCAAAAGAAGGAGAAGAAAATTTTGATGACGTTACTGAAAAAATTATTGAAGCAATAGAATTTGCCGCTACGCAAAATAACATTCCTTTTGTTAGTATTAAGTTAACAGGAATTGCTAGTTTGAAATTATTGGAAACATTAAATGAAGCGCCTAGATTAAGAAGTGGGATACATGATAGTGAAATGGAAGATGCTGCCTGGGAGCGCGTGAAAGAAAGAATGTATGCAGTGTGTGAAGTAGCTGCAGAAAAAGGGGTGGGTATATTATTAGATGCAGAAGAGACTTGGATTCAAGATCCTATTGATAGATTGGCGATTGAGTTAATGGAAGTGTATAATAAAGAAAAAGTGGTGGTGTATAACACTTATCAATTGTATAGAAATGATCGATTACATTTTTTACAGTTATCTTATAAAATTGCAAAAGAAAGAAATTTTTTATTAGGAGCGAAGTTGGTGCGTGGAGCTTATATGGAAAAAGAAAGATTACGTGCTAATGAACATGGAATGACATCTCCCATTCATATTGATAAAGAAGCAACCGATAAAGATTTTAATGATGCGGCAGCTTTTTGTATTAACAACAAAGAAAGCATTGCTTTAATTTTAGCCTCTCATAACGAACAAAGTAATTTATTAGTAGCAAAACTTATGGCTGAAAAAGGCATTCCTGCCAATGACCCACGTGTGCATTTTTCTCAATTATATGGTATGAGTGACCCTATTAGTTTTAATATGGCAAAAGAGGGCTATAATGTAAGTAAATATGTTCCCTTTGGCCCCATAAAGGAAGTGATTCCTTATTTAATGCGTAGGGCAGAAGAGAATTCAAGCGTCAATGGGCAAACCAATAGGGAATTGCTTTTTATTAGGCGTGAATTGGCTAGAAGGAAGGCTAAAAAATGATTTCTACATAAAAGGTATTGGTTGTAAATTGCACTATGCAACAATACTTGAATTTATTACAACACATTATTGACAATGGCGCAGAGAAGACCGATAGAACCGGTACTGGAACAAAAAGTTGTTTTGGTTATCAGATGCGTTTCAATTTAGCAGAAGGCTTCCCAATGGTTACCACCAAAAAGCTTCACCTAAAAAGTATTATTTATGAATTGCTTTGGTTTTTAAATGGCGATACCAATATAAAATATTTAAATGATAATGGTGTGCGTATTTGGGACGAGTGGGCAGATGCGAATGGAGACCTTGGTCCTGTTTATGGAAAACAATGGAGAAGTTGGGAAGGTGCCAATGGAGTTGTGATTGATCAAATTACAGAACTGATTCAACAAATAAAAAAGACACCTGATAGTAGAAGACTAATTGTAAGTGCATGGAATGTGGGTGATTTATCTAAGATGGCTTTAATGCCCTGTCATAATATGTTTCAGTTTTATGTAGCAGACGGAAAGTTAAGTTGTCAATTGTATCAACGTAGTGCCGATGTTTTTTTAGGCGTTCCGTTTAATATTGCTTCTTATGCATTACTAACAATGATGATTGCATCTACTTGTGGATTGGAGTACGGCGATTTTGTACATAGCTTTGGCGATGTGCATTTATATAACAATCATATAGAGCAAGCAAATTTACAATTATCGAGAAAGCCTTTTCCGTTGCCAACTATGAAAATAAATAAAGAGGTTAAAGATATTTTCTCTTACCAATTTTCTGATTTTACTTTAGAAAATCACGAATCACATCCAAGTATAAAAGCACCAGTGGCTGTTTAAAATAAAATAAATGAATATAACACTTGTAGTTGCTGCTGCCGAAAATAATGCCATTGGTTTAGACAATAAACTATTATGGCATTTGCCTAAGGATATGCGTTTTTTTAAAAATACTACATGGGGTATGCCTATTGTGATGGGGCGCAAAACTTTTGAATCTATGGGTAGCAAGCCATTGAATGGAAGATTGAATATTATTATTACCCGCAATAAAGAATGGAAAAATGAAGATGTTACTGTTGTTCATACATTGGATGAAGCCGTAGCCTTGGCTGGTAAATTTAATTACAATGAATTGTTTGTCATAGGAGGAGGCGAGATTTATGAAATGACAATGCCGCTGGCCAATAAAATTTGGTTAACCAGAGTGCATGCATCCTTGCAAGGTGATGTTTTTTTTCCAACATTAACCTCAGATTGGGAAATGATTAGCAGCACACAAAATGCAATCGATGAGAAACATATATTTTCTTTCGATTTTGAATGCTGGAAAAGGAAATAATATGTGGTATACATTCCCCTTTACACTCTATAAATACTTTACATACTATTATAATGCATCGAATGGGAAAGGGCATGGCGTTCATTCTCCTTTCGTATTCTCCTTTATTACACAAGTATTAAATAACAGCAATGTTACCCAAACAGCTGGAACAACTAATAAATTTCGTGCGCTAGTAAATTTCATCGTTCAATTTTATAAACCTGTCTCTGTAGTGGAGATGGAAGCAGATAAGCTAAAAGAAGCCCATGCAATGAAAGAGATTCAGGGATTAGATACCGTGGGTCTATTTTATTTGAAGCGACATAAAAACCAAAATAACCTACTTGTTTATTTTCAAGCATTATTGCAAAAGGTAAATGCCCACTCTATGCTTATATTTGAGGGTATTCATGCTAGTAGTCAAAGTGAAAAAGATTGGAATTTTATGAAAAATAATACACAAGTGAGACTAAGTATTGATTTATTTCGTGTGGGTATTTTATTTTTTAGAGAAGAACAGTTGGAAAAAGAAAATTTCATCATCCGCTTTTAATATCATTTATATTGTTACCTACTCCCTTCTTATCATCATTAAACGGCCTGCCAGGATTTGACAAGGATGCCTTTGTGAAAGTACATGAGCAGAAGGAATCTATAACTTCTTTAAGAATTAATGCAAGTAAAACTTTTTTAGAGCATCCCTCTTCCTTTTTTGATAATGCAACACCTATAGCTTGGTGCGATACAGGTTTTTATTTACAAGAGCGACCTATGTTTGTGTTGGATCCTTTATGGCATGCGGGCGCTTATTATGTGCAAGAGGCAAGTAGTATGTTTTTGCAACAGGTGCTACAACAAATAGCGCCTAACCCAAGCCCCATGCAGGTATTAGATATATGTGCTGCTCCTGGAGGTAAGTCTACTTTATTAGCCAATCATTTTAAAAACGGATTGGTGGTAGCCAATGAAACTATTAAAAACAGAAATGCCATTTTGGTGGAGAATATTACTAAATGGGGGGCTGATAATATGGTAGTGACACAGAATGATCCTTCTCATTTTAAAGCCTTGCCTCAATTTTTCGATATTTTATTAATAGATGCTCCCTGCAGTGGAAGTGGTTTGTTTAGAAAAGATCCGGAAGCAATAAGTCATTGGAGTGAGGAAGCTGTGCAGCATTGTAGTGTTAGACAGTCAAGAATTATAGAGGATAGTATTGATTGTTTAAAAGAAGGCGGGTATTTAATTTATTCTACTTGTTCGTATTCGATGCAGGAGGATGAAAAAATAATTGATCAAATAGTTGCTATAGAAGGTATGCGATCGGTTGATATTGCCATAGAAAATAATTGGAATATTATTACAAGTACTAGCCCAATGTACAATGCGAAAGGGTATCGATTCTATCCAGACAAAGTGAAAGGAGAAGGTTTTTTTATTGCAGTGTTTCAAAAAGAAAAAGCAACTACTGTTACTTATTATGATTCGAATTTTGAAACAACTTCCATTTCAAAAAAAGAAGTGGAAGTTTTACATTCGCATTTCACTTTGCCCTCCGATTATTATTATATTAATCATCAGGAAACAATTATTGCTTTGGCGAGTTCTTTTAAAGATGCTTTTAATACTTTATTGAAAAATTTATATGTTAAGAAAATGGGGATGGCTATTGGAAGTTTAAAAGGTGCTGATTTAATTCCAGCCCATGCTTTAGCCATGAGTACTTGGTCTCATTTACCCTTTGAAACGGTCGAGGTGGATGAAGCAACTGCCTTACAATATCTTAGAAGAGCCGATTTGCATTTGCCAGGTGGAAAGGGATGGCATGCCGTTACATTTAAAAATACCCGTTTAGGGTGGGCGAAATTATTGCCCAATAGGTCGAATAATTACTATCCAAATGAATGGAGAATATTGAACTATTGATATTTATACATATTAAAAATATATAATTTATATTTTTATATCTTTCTTTGCATTTCATTTTTGTACCTTTGCCCGATGCTTAAGAACTGGATTATATTGTTATTGCTAGGATTTGGCTTACTAAGTCAGGAACCTGGTCTTGCTGCTCAAAAAAAGCATGCAAAAAAACAATCTATTCAAGCAAGTACTAAGCAGAAAAAACTGTCAACTACTGCTTCGAAAACGAAACTACATGCTACTAAAGGCAGTAAAAAAAAGGGAGCCAAAAAAAATAAAAGACGTCGCAGTAAACATGCTGTTTTTGTAGGCATCAAAAACCCAGCACCCCTTAAGTTAATCGCAGAGAATAAAGAAAAAATGAGGGTGTCGGATAGTTTGCATCAATCAACCATTCTTTTAAATAGCAAAGATATAGAGGAAGGATATTTTGCAAGTTTATTTACGAATCAAAAAAAAGCAGCTAGTTTTCAAACCTTAGAAGGTACTGCTGCAGTTTTTAAAAGTGTAAGTGGATGGGAAGATAAAAAGTTTTATATCCTAACAAATCAATTACCAGTTGGTACAATAGTTAGAATTACTACTGCCGATTTAAAAAGTATTTGTGCTAAAGTTATTAATGCTTTACCTGAAGTGGGTAATTCTATTCAATACCGCTTAAGTGATGCCGCTGCTGCTATTTTAGGCATAACCAATAAGACTTTCCAGATTTCAGTTACTTATTAATTATAATTATGAAATGTAAATTTTGTAGTTGCCTCTTTTTAATGGCAACTTTTTTTGTGAGTTGTGCACAAACACCTACAACAAATTCAGCTACGCTAAATGCTGCTAGTTTTAAAGAAGCCATTACAGCGAAAGGTATTCAAGTATTAGATGTGAGAACTGCTGCAGAATTTAATGGCGGCCATATTCAACATGCATTACAAGCCAATTGGTTAGATCAGAAAGAGTTTGCAGATAGAACTCAACATTTAGATAAAAAATTACCCGTTTATATTTATTGCCAAGCAGGGGGAAGAAGTGCATCTGCACAAGAAGTCTTAATAGCAAAGGGATATAATGTGGTGAACTTAGAAGGTGGCATGAGCAATTGGAAGATGAACGGTTTTCCAGTGGAAGGATCGGGTAATAAGCCTCAAATGCGTGTAGAGGATATTGAAAAAACAATTGCGTCTAATAAAATTGTATTAGTTGATATAGGGGCTGATTGGTGCCCACCTTGTAGAAAAATGTTACCTGTATTAGAGGCTTTAAAAGAAAAGCCAGCAGCTCCTTATTATTTTTTAGCAGTAGATGGAGGGAATGATATTGAAGTGATGAAATCGTTACAATCAGAAGGGCTACCCACATTTATTGTCTTTAAAAATGGTAAAGAAATATGGAGGCATCAAGGTTTGGTAACTGTTGATGAATTTAATGCGGCCCTAAGCAAGTAAATTAAATTATTTCATCCTACTCTATTCTAATTAGGTTTTCTATAGCCTCTTAAGAAATCGGCAATGGGCATTCTCTTTTTTCCTTCCCACTGAATGTCATGAATGCCAACATAGCCATTGCTGCAGGCAATTTTTGCAAAGGTTTTACCATCTGTAATAAAACTTCCTGGTTGTTCTGTGCTGGGAGTATCAATAATATACGTTGAAAAAAGTTTCACCATCTTTCCTTCAATTGTAGTAATTGCGCCAGGGAAAGGCGCCAAGCCTCTGATTAAATTGTGAATGGCAGCAGCTGTTTTAGTCCAATCTATTTCACAATCCTTTGTAAAAATTTTCGGTGCATGTTTGCTTTTGGCGGTACTCGTTTCGCTTTGCGCTTTTGCTTGAATGGAATTATTATTAAGGCCCTCAATTGTTTTTACTAATAAAGCGGCACCCACTTCCTTCATCGTATCATGCAATTGGCCTGCAGTCATATCCTCCGCAATGTCAATACTTTCTTGTAATAAAATATTACCGGTATCTATGGCATGCTGTAATTGGAAAGTTGTGACGCCTGTTTGCTTTTCTCCATTAATAATTGCCCAGTTAATAGGGGCAGCCCCTCGATAATCTGGCAGCAATGAGCCGTGCACATTTAAAGTGCCCATGGGCGGTAATGACCAAATTATTTCAGGTAACATTCTAAAGGCAACCACTACTTGAAGGTCTGGCTTTAATGTTTGTATCGCTTCCAAAAAATCGGGTGCTTTTAATTTTTCTGGTTGTAAAACAGGAATATTATTTTCAATCGCAAATTGTTTTACGGCACTTTGTTGCAGCTGCATTCCTCTGCCACCCGGTTTATCAGGAGCCGTAACCACCGCTACCACATTCATTTTAGCAGCTAATAAAGCACTTAATGAAGCCACTGCAAAAGCAGGGGTACCCATAAAAATGATCCTTGGTTTTTTGTCCATACTGCAAAGTTAGTTTATCTGCCATAATTATGTACTTTTGCCCTTTGCACCCCTAGGTGCTTTACTAAAAATAAACAATATGCAACAAGTAAAAAATGGGGATACCATTCAAGTGCATTATCACGGTACATTAACTAGTGGTGAGACATTTGACTCTTCAAAAGGAAGAGCTCCTTTAGAATTCGAAGTGGGTACAGGAATGGTTATTCCTGGATTTGATAGTGGTGTATTAGGAATGACAGTAGGCGAGAAAAAAACAATTAATATTCCATTTTTGGAAGCTTATGGGCCTAAACAACCTGAAATGATTGTTGAATTTCCTAAAACTCAGTTTCCAGCCGATTTAAATCCAACAGTGGGTATGGCTTTAACGATGAATAACGGACAAGGACAACAATTTCAAGTAATTGTAGTTGAAGTGAAAGAAGAAGTGGTAGTATTAGATGCTAATCATTCTTTAGCAGGTCAAGACTTAACTTTCGATTTAGAATTGGTCAATATCGATTCTCCTTCTAAAATAATTATGCCTTAATTGGCTCTTTTCATTTTATAAAATGTCCCGCATACCAATTAGGTGTCGGGACATTTTTATTATCTTTAAGCATGGGATTACAATCATTAGAAGTTGCCGATCGTTTAGTTAGATATGTTCAAGTGGATACACAAAGCGACCCTTATTCAAACAGCTTCCCTTCTACAGAAAAACAAAAAAATTTATCAAAAATATTGGTAGATGAATTATTGCAAATGGGTATTACAGATGCGACAATGGATGCCCATGGGTATGTAATGGCAACCATTCCAGCAACGCATCAAAGAAAAGTACCTGTAGTTTGTTTTTGTGCGCATGTAGATACGGCGCCCGATTGCAGTGGAACTTTGGTGAAACCATTATTACATAAAAATTATAATGGAGCCCCCATTATTTTACCGGATGATAACACTCAAGTTATTTCGACGGATACGTATCCTTATCTAAAAAAATTTATTGGAAAAAGTATTATCACTGCTTCGGGAAAAACTTTACTAGGGGCTGATGATAAAGCGGGTGTAGCCATTATCATGGAGATGGCTAGTTATTTAATGAAAAACACTTCGATCGAACACGGCACCATTAAAATATTATTTACCCCTGATGAAGAAGTGGGTCGTGGCACTGAATATTTAGACCTCCAAAAATTAGGTGCCGATTTTGGCTATACATTAGATGGGGGAGAATTGGCAAGTTTTGAAATGGAAACCTTTAGTGCCGATAGTTTAGTTTTAACTATTCAAGGCGTTATTGCGCATCCAGGTGCGGCAAAAGGAGTGTTGCAAAATGCCATTAAAATTGCAGGGGCCATTGTTGCCGCATTGCCCAAGCAGTTGAGTCCTGAACATACAGAAGGGAGAGAAGGTTTTGTACACCCCAATCATATTTCAGGAGGTGCCGAATCGGCTACCATTGAATTTTTAGTACGTGACTTTGATACTGCGCAATTAAAAGTACATGCGGAAAGAATATATGCAATAGCTCAAGAAGTAATTGCAAGCAATGCCGATTTTTCCAAGGCCACTGTTACCATGGAGTTAAAGGAGCAGTATCGAAATATGAGAGAAATAATTGATCTACATCCTACGATCGTAGAAAAAGCGTTAACTGCTTACAAATTAGTCGGTTTAACGCCCATTGTGACACCTATTAGAGGGGGTACAGACGGCAGTAGAATGAGTTTCATGGGACTGCCCACACCTAATATATTTACTGGCATGCAAGCTATACATAGCAAGCATGAATGGATAGGTGTTGAAGATATGGAACGGTCTGTTGAAGTATTGGTTACATTGGTAGGAATAATTTAACAAATTGATAGTTATTCACATACTTTTATTTTTAAATAAAACACTTTAACTTTAATTCATAAATTTAACGCCATGTTGTTTTTGTTACAAGTTGCCGAAGATAAAATTTCTTTATTGAGTTTATTACAGAAAGGAGGATGGATCATGTATCCCTTATATTTCCTTTTAGTAATAGCCATTTTTGTTTTTATTGAGCGTGTTTTAGCTATCAAAAAAGTAGGGACCATTGATCCTAAGTTTATGCTTATCATTAAAGACAATATTATGTCTGGCAATGTGGATGCTGCAAAAAGTATGGCTAAAAGTGTAGACAATCCTGTTGCTAAAATGATTGAAAAGGGTTTAATGAGAATTGGCAAGCCTATTGATGCGATTGAAAAGAGTATGGAGAATGTAGGGAAGTTGGAAATGTATTCCATGGAAAGAAATTTAAATATTTTATCATTGGTGGCAGGTATCGCTCCTATGTTTGGATTTCTAGGAACGATTGTAGGTATGGTGCAATTATTTTATGGTATTGCTTCTACAGGAGAATATACCTTGAATACTATTGCTGGTGGAATTTATACGAAAATGATTACTTCGGCTACAGGTTTAATTATTGGTCTAATAGCATATGTCGGACATAACTATTTATCTACACAAATAGATAAAACGGCCAATAAGATGGAAACAGCTAGTGCCGATTTTTTAGATATTTTACAAGAATCAACTCATTCTTAATCTATGAACTTAAGAAAGCGATTAAGAAATTCTCCGGAAGTGCATACGGGCGCTTTAAATGATATATTATTTATATTGTTACTCTTCTTTTTGATAGTATCTACTTTAGCCAATCCGAATGTTATCAAAGTGTCTAATCCAAAAGCTTCTAGTGATACCAAGGCGAAGCAAACGGTGGTAGTGACTATTGATAAGGAACAAAACATATTTATTGGTTCCACGCCAGTAACCATTGGGGCACTGCCTGTAGAATTAAAAACTTTCTTGGATAAAGAAACAGAAAAGCCTTCTGTTGTTATCAATGGAGATAGTGTTGCTAATTTAGGTGTTACCATTCAGGTGATGCAAATTATTAAGTCTTTAGGTGCTACACCTGTGGTGGCTGTAAACCCTGCGCATTAGAGCCATTTTCTATTTTAGGCTTGCTCGTATCATTCTGTTTTTCCCAAAACTATCTTTTCTTAACTCGGCATGGTAATGCATTTCGTCTAACATGGAAAGTAGGGCTTTGCCTTGATCGTAATGTATTTCAAAAAATAATTGACCATTAGCAGATAAATATTTTTTACCTAAAGTTGCAATGGTTCTATAATATATTAAAGGGTCTTCGTTGGGTACAAATAAAGCAAGGGATGGCTCATGGTTAACAACCTGCTCTTGCATGGTTGATTTTTCACGCTGCGGTATATAGGGAGGATTGCTAACAATAACGTCATAAGTAGTCGCAAGTGTATTTTCACTTAATATATCATGCGCTATCCATTGAATAGAAGCATTTAAATGGAGTGCATTCATTGTTGCTACTTCCAATGCCTCCTTGCTAATGTCTAGGCCAGTTAAGGTGCAGGAGGGTAAGGCAAGTTTAAGCGCTAATGCAATACAACCAGAGCCCGTGCCCATATCAATTATTTGTAAGGGTTTATTAATAATACTTGCATAGGAAATAACCCATTCCACTAATTCTTCTGTTTCTGGTCGAGGAATGAGTACATGCTCATTCACTTTTAATTCATTGCCCATAAACCAAGCCTTTCCTAAAATATATTGTATCGGCTTCCCTGACAATAATTGAGTAGCATAAAGTTCAATGGTATCGATTTGTTCTTTTGTAAGAGGCGTGTTTACATTTACAATTTGTTGCATTCTATTCCATCCTGTGACTTCTTCTAATAACATGCCTATTAAACTACTTAATTCAATGGCATCTATTTTTGCAGACAATTTTTGCTTAAGGAAATTTTTTATCTCTTGTAAACTCATACCACAATGTTACAAATGATTACGCATTATGACCTAGCTTTGAACAAATAATTCTAAGTACTTTTATTTACATGGACCCACATTTTTATAGTACCATTGAAAAGCCTGCTATTGCTGAGTTTAAAGACAGGGGAAGTCGATTTTTGGCTTATTCCTTTCCTGTTGAATCTGTTGATGCTTGTAAAAAGTTAATTGCAGGACTTAAAAAAGAGCATCCCAAAGCTGTTCATTTTTGTGTTGGCTATAGAATAGGGGTAGAAGGACTTGTTTTTAAAGCCAGTGATGATGGTGAGCCAGCAGGTTCGGCGGGGCGCCCCATATTGGGACAGATAGATAGTAAAAAACTAACCAATGTGATGGTGGTAGTGGTTCGTTATTTTGGAGGTAGTTTATTAGGCGTGCCAGGTTTAATCAATGCTTATAAAACGGCAACTGCACTTGCTTTACAATTAGTGCCTATTGTTCAAAAGCCCATAGAACTAATGTATGAATTGAATTTTGACTATCACCAAATGAATGATGTGATGATGATTGTGAAGCAGTATAATTGTTCGGTTGTGGCACAAGAAGCACAATTATTTGTGCAATTAAAAATTGGTATACCTAAATCTAGAATAGAAGAAGTACTTAATAAGTTGAACGACTTACGAGATGTAAAAGTAAAGTTGCCATCCTAGGATATACTCTTATCCTAAAGAGAATCTCTTTTAATATTTATAAAAACCTTCTCCCGTTTTAACCCCTAATTTTCCTTCTTTCACCATAGTTACTAATAAAGGACAGGGAGCATATTTCGTATTATTGAAACCTTCTTCCATGATGGTCATGATGTTTTTACAAACGTCCAATCCAATATAGTCGGCTAATTGAAGTGGCCCCATTGGATGCGCCATTCCTAATTTCATAATTTGATCAATAGTGGCAGCATCACTTATGCCTTCGGCAAAAGCATAAATTGCTTCATTAATCATAGGCATTAAAATTCTATTGGCAATAAAACCAGGCGCATCTTTTACAACGCAAGGAATCTTATCTATTTTTTTAGTTAAGGCCACTATGGTTTCAGTTATTTCGCTAGCAGTAGCCTCTCCATTGATTATTTCTACCAATTTCATAATAGGCACTGGATTCATAAAATGCATACCAATAACTTGGGAAGGTCTTTTCGTAACAGCCGCTAATTGTCCAATTGCAATAGAAGAAGTGTTGGTAGCTAGAATACAGGAGGGCTTTGTATATTGATCAAGGCTTACGAATATCTTTTTTTTGATATCGCTATTTTCGGTAGCTGCTTCAATTACTAAATCCGCATTGGCTACTCCTTTTTCAATTGAATCGAAAGTTGTTATGTTATGTAGTGTAGTTGCTTTATCTGCAGCGCTAATAGTTTGCTTTGCAATTTGTCGATCTAAATTTTTTTCAATAGTGGCTAGTGCTTTTTCTAATGCCGAAGCTTGTACATCTATTAAGTGAACCGTAAAACCTTTTTGAGCTAGTACATGCGCAATGCCATTGCCCATGGTGCCTGCACCAATAACTGCAATATTTTCCATAACTAACTATTTTTTTGATTTATAGTCTCCTCGTTTCCATGCATTGATAAAACTTCTCCATGCAGTTGGGTTTAATATATTCATAGGAGGCATCTGTCCAGAGTAATAATATTTTGAGGCTTGTTGTGAAAGGGAAGCTCCTACTGCTTCTTTTCCGTCATAAGGCAGACTAGATAAAATAATTCTTTTCTGACTCATACTTGTATTCTTCCTAGCGGTCTCATATAAATCGTCATCTACTTTTGCGTTCACAAAATCTCTTTCAAATTGTGCACGAGAAGGTCTTGCTTTTAAAATAGTGGCAGGCAGAAAATTAGTATCATTCACCATTAATTGAATAACACTATATTGATTGCCTTCTAATTTAGTAGGAATTAAAATAGTTCTATTTTTAAATCCAACGCAAGAAAAAGTAATATACTCGCCTTTATTAACTGCAATAGAAAACACTCCATCATTATTGGTAATAGTGCCACGGCCCTTTTTGTCTACTAATACGCTAGCAAACGGAATCGCCTTCAAGCTATCTGCAGTCATAATAACACCATACAATTGAATGACAGAATCTCGGTAAATATCTACTGTCTGAGCAGCAGCCTTTTTTTGTGTAAGGCTTGTAAGGGCAATAAGGGTTATCAGTATCGTCTTTCTCATGTAGCTACAAATTTAAGCTTCAATCTTTAAATTATCGAACCCATTTTTTGGCATACAAAAAGGGGCGATTTTGTCTAAAATTGAATATTCTGCCTATTAAAACAGCAAAATAAGTGCAATGAACGTTAACTTTGCTGCGATCTATTTTTTTTAACAAAAACTTCCAAAATGACTACCGCGGATATTTTAAAGGCCTTAAGTAATGTGCAGGAACCGGATTTAGGTAAAGACTTGGTTACTTTGAATATGATTAAGGACCTAACAGTGGATGGAGATAAGGTTAGTTTCACGATTGTGCTTACAACGCCAGCTTGTCCGATGAAAGATTTAATGAAAAATGCCTGCGAAAATGCAATCAAATTGCTTGTTAATAAAGCAGCAATCATTCAAGTAAACTTTACTTCCAATACCACCAGCTTAAGAAAGGATGAAAAAACCGTTTTAGGAAAGGTTAAAAATATTATTGCAGTAGTGAGTGGTAAAGGTGGTGTAGGTAAGAGTACTATATCTGCCAATTTAGCATTGGCATTAGCAGAGGGCGGCGCTAAAGTGGGTTTAATGGACGCCGATATTTATGGGCCAAGTGTTCCTATTATGTTTGGCGTAAGAGGGCAAAGGCCTTTAATGAAAGAGGGAGATGGGCAAGGAATAATTATTCCTTTAGAAAAATACGGCATCAAATTAATGAGCATTGGTTTACTTGTTGATGAAAAAGATGCTGTGGTATGGAGAGGGCCTATGGCAAGTAGCGCTATTCGTCAATTTATCACTGATGTTGATTGGGATGAACTAGATTATTTAGTGATTGATATGCCGCCAGGCACGGGTGATATTCATTTAACCATTATGCAAACTGTTCCAGTTACTGGAGTAGTTATTGTAACGACTCCACAAACAGTGGCATTGGCGGATGCAAAAAAAGCTATTGCAATGTTTGGACAAGCCAATGTGAAAGTGCCTATTATAGGCTTAATTGAAAACATGTCTTATTTCACACCAGCTGAATTACCAAACAATAAATATTATTTATTTGGTAAACAAGGAGGACAAAATTTAGCAACAGAATATGATCTGCCATTCTTAGGTGAAATTCCATTAGTACAATCTATTAGAGAAGGCGGTGATGCAGGCGTTCCAGCGATGGTAGGAGAAGAAGAAGTTTCTAAAGCAGCTTTAAGAGCTGTGGTTTCTAATGCGGTACGTCAAATAGCTATCAGAAATGCAAATCTTCCTAAAACACAAACAATATCTGTAGCCTAGTATGCCTAATAAAATTATCATAGCTATTGACGGTTATTCTTCTTGTGGCAAAAGCACTTTGGCAAAAGCGTTGGCAACCAAGTTGTCTTATGTTTTTATTGATACAGGGGCTATGTATCGTGCAATTGCATTATACTTTTTAAGAAATGGAATTGATTTTGAAAACGAAATAGAAATCAACAATGCTTTGCAAAATATTAAGTTGAATTTTGTGTACAATCAAGCAACTTTAAAAAGTGATATGGTGCTCAATGGCGAGAACGTAGAAGCAGAGATTAGGGAAATGAGGGTGAGTGAAAAAGTAAGTGAAGTGGCTACCATTGGTGCTGTTAGAGATTTTGCTGTAGCGCAACAACAAGTTATGGGAGAATCAAAAGGAATCGTAATGGACGGAAGAGATATTGGTACAGTGGTATTTCCAACAGCAGAACTTAAAATATTTGTAACGGCCGATCCGGCAATAAGAGTAGAAAGAAGATTTTTAGAACTACAAGCAACTAATCCAACTATTCGTAAGCAGGAAATAGAGGAGAATTTGCAACATAGAGATTTGATGGATACGACCAGAGAGCGAAGTCCTTTAAAACAAGCAGCTGATGCGATTGTGTTAGATAATTCACAAATGACAAGAGAGGAACAGTTTAATCTTGCATTGAGTTGGGCGCTTGCCAAAATTGGATAACTTCTTCCAATTTTTCCTCTACATTATAAAAACTAGCAATTTTTCGAATAACAGATTCCACAACGGTGTCAGGGCAGCTTGCACCACTAGTCATTAATATGGTTATGGATTTTTTATTAGGCAAATAGTTTGATACTTTTTCTACAGTCTTATCCTTCCAATTTGTTTTTATAATTTCATCTTTGTCTAAAATTTTATTAACGTCATCAATAAAATAAGTAGACAATTTTTGTTCACAAAGTTCTACTAGATGAGAGCTGTTACTACTATTTTTACCACCCATTACAATAGCAAGGTCTGCAGGCGTATTTAAAAGTTCAATGACTGCCGATTGGTTGTCGTTGGTAGCATAACAAAGTGTATCACGTGTGTCAGCAAAATGGGCACTAGTATTATCTTTTCCGTATTTAGTGGCAACAATGTTTTTTAAATAATCAGAAATGGCTTGGGTATCAGTGGCTAATTGCGTGGTTTGATTGATGACACCCAGTTTTTTAAAATGGATGGATGGATCAAAGCCTGCTGAATACCTATTTTTAAAATACTTTTCAAAATCAGTCATAGGCAGTTCGCCTAAAATTATTTTACCTAATAATATGGTTTCTTCCATATCATTCACAATTAAGGTAGGGGCATTATTAGCGGCGTGCGAAAAAGTAGCCCTTGTTTCTTCATGCTTTGGTTTGCCATGAATAATAATAGTAAATCCTTTTTTAGCAATTTGATCGCCTCTATTCCAAACTTTTTCAACAAAGGGGCAAGTAGTATTGTATTGTTGAATTTGAATGCCTATTGCATTAATTTTTGCTTCTAATTCTAAGGTAGTACCAAAAGCGGGTATAATGACAACATCTTCTTTTGTTAAGGTTTGTAAGGGTATTAATTCATTTCCATTGGTATCATGCAAAAATTGAACGCCTTTTTTTGTTAAGTCAGTATTCACTTGTGGGTTATGAATCATCTCGCTTAATAGAAAAATTCTTTTCCCTTTATTTTCTTCAATAGTTTTGTAGGCTATTTCAATGGCGTTTTCTACTCCATAGCAAAATCCAAAATGCCTTGCTAAATATATTTTAAGGGGGCCTAAATCAATCAGCGCAGGACTAAAATCCTTTTTTAATTTATCTTCTTCCTTTCGCTTATTCTTAATGGCACTTATTAAAGTACTACGATATCCAGCGGGAACCTCAAAATGCTTCATTGTTAACTTTTATTGACTTACAGGCACAAAAGTACATAGTTCGCTTGTTTTTACCCATTTTTCCATCAAACATTGCTTATAAATGTAACCGATACTAGTATAGGGTACTTATCTTTGCGCCATGAATTACGTTTCTGTAGAAGGTTTGACTAAAAGTTATGGTATTTACCCTTTATTTAAAGGCATTAGTTTTAATATCAATGAAGGCGATAGTATTGCACTTATTGCTAGAAATGGGGTGGGTAAAACCACTTTGTTGAGAATTTTGGCTGGAAAAGAAGTGCCTGATGCAGGTACTGCAAAAATTCATAAAGATGTTCATTTGGTATTATTTGAACAAGATCCTCAATTCATAGAGACGGCGAGTATTACCCAAAATTTATTCAATCAGGATCATCCTGTAATGAAAGCTATTAGCAATTACGAAATGGCTATGGAAAGTGAGGATGAGAATTTGATTACAGATGCCATCATGGAAATGGAAGAGAGAAGTGCTTGGGATTTTGAATCCAAGGTAAAAACCATTTTGACGCAACTTAATATTAACCATTTAGAACAACCTGTTTCAAAATTAAGTGGAGGACAACGCAAGCGTGTTTCTTTAGCAAAAACTTTAATTCAAATTGGTTTTGAACCTAAGCATGTATTGTTATTAATGGATGAGCCTACCAATCACCTTGATTTAAATATGATTGAGTGGCTGGAGAATTATTTATTACAAGAAAAAGTAACCTTGTTGTTGGTTTCGCATGATCGCTATTTTTTAGAAGCAGTCACCGATCAAATATGGGAATTAGAAAGAGAAAACTTATATTCTTATAAAGGAGATTATGAAAATTATTTAGAAAAGAAAGCTGCCAGAATAGATTCAGAGCTTGCTAGTATTGATAAGGCAAAAAATACCTTTCGCAAAGAATTGGAATGGATGCGCAAGCAACCTAAGGCGAGAACCACTAAGAGCAAAAGCAGACAAGACAATTTTTATGAAGTGGAAGCGAAGGCAAAGCAAAAAATTGAAGAGACCAATTTGCAATTAGATATGAAAATGACCAGATTGGGGGGCAAGATTATTGAAGCCAAGAAAGTATATAAGTCATATGGCGATACGGTGGTACTCAAAGGGTTTGATTACACCTTTAGTAAAGGGGAGCGAATTGGAGTGGTGGGAAAAAATGGAGTTGGAAAATCTACCTTCCTTCAAATATTGCAAGGCATTACGCAGCCAGATAGCGGAAAGATAAATGTGGGCGAAACCATTGTGTTTGGCCATTTTTCTCAAGAGGGGTTGGTGTATAAGAAAGATATGCGTGTCATTGAGTTTTTGAAAACCTTTGCGGAGAATTTCCCATTAGCTAGTGGCGGTTCTTTAAGCGCTGCACAGTTTTTAGAATTATTTTTATTCACCCCTGATAAACAATATACTTATTTAAGTGCATTAAGTGGAGGGGAGAAAAAGCGATTACAATTATTGACAATTCTATTTAAGAATCCGAATTTCTTAATATTAGATGAGCCTACTAACGATTTAGATTTACCTACTTTAGCAGTATTAGAGCAATTTTTAATTGATTTTGCGGGATGTGTATTATTGGTTTCTCATGACAGGTATTTTATGGATAAATTAGTGGATCACTTATTTATTTTTGAAGGCAATGGGGTGATTCGTGATTACCCAGGTAATTATACGCAATTTAGAATTTTAGAAAAAAGCAAACAGAATTATGCGGCAGTAAGTTCTGATATAACCACACATGAAGTGCCGGTTGCTAAAAATATAGCTAGCCCTGTGATAGAGAAAAAAGTGGTGGAGAAAGGGGTAACTGAAAAAATGACTTACAAAGAGAAGTTAGAATTTGATACGATACAAAAATCAATACCTGGTTTAGAGAAACAAAAGGAAGGGTTGATGGAAAAATTAAATGATAGTAATTTAACCTACGATGTAATAACAAAGATCAGTGAAGAGTTAGCCACTGTCAATCATGCTTTAGAAAATGCTGAAATTAGGTGGTTGGAATTAAGCGAGAAGGCACAATAATTTCCGTCTTAGCATATAGTTTATAAGAATTAGCCTTTGGTATAAATAATCCATTTGCTATACTTAGAACTTATTTTTTTTTAAGTTTATTTTAAAAATTGAGGCCTAAGTTTTTTCAATTATTTTTTATTAACCCATAGATTGTATATGAATTAAAACAACATATACATGAAACCAATTGAAAGAATTAATATGTACCTGCAGTTCAGGTCCATTTCTCCCCACTCCTTTGAAAAGAAAATAGGCTTATCAAATGGCTATTTTAAAAAGCAACTCCGCAATTTAGGGTCAGTAGGTTCGGATATCTTAATTAAGATAGACAGCATGTATACTGAATTAGATATACTATGGGTGCTTACGGGGCAAAGGCAAATGATAACACCACCTAGTGATTACTTGAATGACACTAACTCAATGCATGTAGATGAGTTTATGTCGAAATATGAGGCAGAAAATAGAAAGATGAAAACGCTGGAATCGGATGTGGAGAAATTGCAGGTAGTTCTTAAGGATAAAGACAAAATTATTTCTTTGTATGAAGTGATTACTAGCAGTAAAATAAATTCGGCATCTCCTGATAGTTTTTCTCAAGCGATGCCGAATCAATAAGTAAGCTATTCAACTATGCATAGGAAGCAACTGGCTCGCAAGTGCAAATCAAGTTTCTATCACCATGGGTATTGTTAACTCTAGCTACAGTTGGCCAAAATTTATTTTGTTGTACATAGTATAATGGGAAAGCAGCTTCTTGTCTAGTATAAGCATGACTCCATTCATTTGCACAAATAACTTGTTGTGTATGTGGTGCATTTTTTAAAGGATTGTCTACTTTATCAGAAAGACCTTTTTCTATAGCAGTAATTTCGTCGTGTATTGAAATTAAAGCATCACAAAAACGATCTAGTTCTGCTTTGTCTTCGCTTTCTGTTGGTTCGATCATAATAGTGCCCGCTACAGGGAAACTTACAGTTGGTGCATGGAATCCGTAATCGATTAATCGCTTGGCAACATCTTCTGCTTCCACACCCGCACTTGTTTTAAAAGGGCGAAGGTCAATGATAAATTCATGTGCGCAGGTTCCGTTTTTACCAGCATATAATATCGTATACTTTTTTTCTAAACGCGACTTCATATAATTCGCATTCAAAATGGCATAGGCAGTAGCTAATTGTAAACCTGTAGCACCTAACATTTTTATGTAGGCGTAACTAATTAACAAAATACTTGCAGAGCCAAACGGTGCTGCACTCACTGCTCCTGTTTTACTTTTATTTGTTACATGTCCTGGTAAAAAGGGTGCTAGTTTATCATTTACACAAATAGGGCCCATGCCTGGTCCGCCACCACCATGTGGAATAGCGAATGTTTTATGTAAATTTAAATGACAAACATCGGCACCAATATGTCCTGGACTCGTTAAGCCTACTTGCGCATTCATATTAGCACCATCCATGTATACTAAACCTCCAAATTCATGAATAGTAGCGCAGATATCTATAATGGTTTCTTCAAATACACCATGGGTAGAAGGATAGGTAATCATCAAGCCACCTAAATTGTCCTTATGTAATACAGCTTTATCTTTTAGATCTTTTACATCGATATTGCCTGCAGCATCACAAGCCACCACAATTACTTTGAAGCCTGCCATAACAGCACTTGCTGGATTGGTTCCGTGTGCGCTAATAGGAATTAAAACAATATTTCTGTGCGCTTGTTGATGGTGTTCATGATAAGCGCGCATGGTTAATAAGCCTGCATATTCACCTTGTGCACCACTATTAGGTTGTAAGCTACAAGCAGTGAATCCTGTTGTTTCGCATAAATAGTCGCTCAATTCTTTTGCAATTTCTTGATAGCCTAAAGTTTGACTGCTTGGGGCAAAAGGATGCATGCTGCTAAAAGCAGGCCAGCTAACTGGTATCATTTCGGTGGCTGCATTCAATTTCATTGTACAACTTCCCAAACTTATCATGCTTGTATTTAAGGACAAGTCTTTATTTTCCAATTGTTTGATATAGCGCATCATTTGTGTTTCACTATGATGTGCATTAAATACAGGATGTTGTAAGTAAGGCGAAGTTCTTACTAATGAAGCAGGAATTGCTGCGGTATTGCCAACTTTTCCGCTTGCTTTTTTGCCAGTCATTTTTTCAAATAAGGAAACTACTTTTTCAATTTCTTTTGATGTAATTGTTTCGTCAATGGTGATGCAAATACTGCCATCAGCTAAAAAGCGAAAATTTAGCTGTTCAACTAAAGCTGCTTTTTGAACAGCTGCCGCATCCAATCCTTTGCAATGAATAGTATCGAAATAAAATTTATTTTCTTGTGTTATGCCTAAGCTTACTAATTGTGTCGCTAGTGTTTGTGCTAAACCATGAATAGTTGTTGCAATTTTTTTCAAACCTACAGGTCCATGATAAATAGTGTACATCACCGCCATATTGGCTAATAAAGCCTGCGCTGTACAAATATTAGAAGTAGCTTTTTCTCTTTTGATATGTTGTTCTCTTGTTTGCAATGCCATTCTTAATGCTCTATTGCCTTGCGCATCGATACTTACTCCGATTAATCTTCCTGGCATACCTCTTTTAAATTCATCTTTCGTTGCAAAATAAGCAGCATGAGGCCCACCAAATCCCATAGGGACACCAAAACGTTGTGTATTTCCAACTGCCACATCTGCATTTAATTCACCCGGGCTTTTTAGTAAGGTTAATGACATGATATCAGCGACTAAAATTACTAAGCCACCTGCTTGATGTACTTGATTGATAAAACTAGTATAGTCTTCAATGCTGCCTGCATTATTTGGGTATTGTAATATCGCACCAAAATAACTGCCATCTATTTTGGCTTGTTGATAGGCACCTTCTTCAATTTGAATATTAATAGGAGTTGCTCTTGTTAGTAAAACATCTTTGGTTTGTGGGAAAATAGCACTGTCCACAAAAAACTTAGGTTGTGTAACTACCTCGGTTTTGTTTACATGATTAAAAATCATTGCCATGGCTTCTGCAGCGGCAGTAGCTTCATCTAGTAAGGAAGCATTGGCAATAGGCATTCCAGTTAAATCACAAACCATGGTTTGAAAGTTTAATAAACTTTCTAAACGGCCCTGTGCAATTTCTGCTTGATAGGGAGTATACTGTGTATACCAACCTGGGTTTTCGAAAATATTTCTAAGGATTACACTTGGTGTTATAGTGCCGTAGTAACCTTGTCCAATAAAATTGGTGGCTACAATATTTTTTTCTCCAATAGCTTTTAAAGATTGCAACATTTCAAATTCAGAAAGTCCTTCTGGAATTTGCATTGGTTTTTTTGAACGTATATTAGAGGGAACCGTTTTTTCAATTAATTCATCCACCGATTTTACGCCAATGGACGCTAACATTTTTTCGGTGTCTTGGGTATTTGGGCCAATATGTCTTTTAATAAATTCAGCTCCGTTGGTATTCAATTGCAACATAAATAGGGTGGTTTAAAAATGGATACAAAGATACAAAAAAAAAGACCCCTCATTGAAGAGGATTCGGGGGGTGGGGAAAGCTTGTGGATGAGTTGTAAATATGTTATCTTTGTACTCATATTATGAGCCTATCTATTGAACAATTATACGAACTACCAGCGCCAGAAACACTTAAAAAATTCCAAAATTTTTTAAAAAGGGTTGATAAACGAAAAATACTTAAACAATTGCCTGATTTACATGAAGCCGCTTTTGAGAAAGTAAACTGTTTGGATTGTGCACGTTGTTGTAAGAATTATTCTCCTAGGTTTAAAATGCCTGACATTAAAAGAGTCAGCAAGTATTTAAGAATTAAAGAAACTGTTTTTATTGATACCTATTTGTCTATGGATCAAGAAGGAGATTATGTTGCTAATACAAAACCATGTCCTTTTTTAGGTGCCGATAACGCTTGTAGTATTTATGAACATCGTCCTACCGATTGCCAACGTTTCCCTTATACCGATGAGGATGTTTTTTTTAAGCGTATCCCTATTACTATGAAAAATGCCGAGTTTTGTCCCATAGTGCATGATGTAATGCATGGATTGTTGACAGCCCCCTAATACCGCTAAAAATTAAAACTTAGTATTCCATTTTTCTTAAGGTAGGTGCTTTAAACCAAGTGGTCAGTACAACCAAAATGGTCATCGTACCACCAAATACCACAGAGGGTATAACACCTAATAATTTTGCGGCTACGCCACTTTCAAATTGACCAAATTCATTACTGCTATTAATAAACATGGAATTAACGCTCATGACCCTGCCGCGCATATGGTCGGGTGTTTTTAGTTGCACAATAGTGCCTCTTACAATCATACTAAAACCGTCCAATATTCCACTAATTAATAAGGCAGCAAATGATACCCAGAATAATTTAGACAAGGCGAATACAATAATGCAAAATCCAAATCCGCCCACAGCAATTAATAATTTTTTTCCTTGTCCAGCCGTAACTGGGAATAAAGTAATGATGAAAATAATTAAAATAGCACCAATGTCGGAAGCTGCATTTAACCAACCAAAACCGATAGGGCCTACTTTTAATATATCCACTGCATACACTGGTATCATCGCAACAGCGCCTCCAAATAATACTGCAAATAAATCTAGAGATAAAGCGCCTAAAACTTCTTTGGTATTATACACAAAACGTAAGCCTTCTTTTACACTTTCTAGGGTTTCTTGATTCGCTACTAAATCGGCATGTGGAGGTTTAGCTTTTATTTTAGCTATAAAAAAATAACCAATTGATACGAGGGCCACTACTCCAATTAAAGCACCTGTATGTCCAAATCCAGCAATAATAAATCCAACAATGGCGTGCCCTAAAATGGAGGCAGTTAACCATATGCCTTGACTCCAGGTTGTTGCATTTTGTAGTAATTCTTTAGGAATGATGGCGCCTACAATAGTACCAAAACTAGGACCAGTAAAGGATCTGATAATACCGGTACAAAAAATAATAAAGTAAATACAAATGGCAATGATGAGTGTTCGGTGCGCAGCAAATGCATTGGTGCTATCGGCTTTATCATTATAAATAGATAGTCCTAATAATATGATAGCGCATATCCAATATAAACTCACTCCTCTAAGAATGAGTTTTCTTTTCTCACTAATGTCTATTACATGTCCTGCATATAATGCGAGTGAAACCGCTGGAATAACTTCTGCAAGTCCAATAAGTCCAATGGCAAAAGGTTCATTGGTTAATTCGTAAATCCACCAACCTACTAAAGTGCCCATCATTCTCAATCCCATTATAAAAAGAAAACGACCTAACATCAAGTTTCTGAACTCGACCACTTTTAAAGCAGCGAATGGGTCATTTTTTTGTAATGATTGGGATTTTTCCATAGTGCTAAATTAAGGTAAACTAAAATAATGTTGACCTTGTTCTAAATCTTTATCAAGCGCATCCGTAATTACTTTTAGATGGGCTTCATTGTATAAGAAATCGGCATTAGAAGCATCTATATAAATAGTTTTAATTTGATGCTGTTTTATATAGCTAGTATAGGTTTCTTGTATCTTAAATAAATATTCGTCTGGAATACTTTGTTCAAATTTCCTGTTTCTTTTTTTAATATTCCCTTGTAATTTATTAACAGGTGCGTGCAAGTAAATTAAAATGTCGGGGGTTGTTAATTGTTGGGCAAATACATCAAACATTTTTTGGTATAATCTATATTCTTCGTCGGGCAAATTTACTTTAGCAAATAAAAGACATTTTGTAAATAAGTAATCTGAAATAATTAGCTCTTGAAACAAATCATTCTTTTTAATGACTTCTTGTTGTTGTTTAAAACGTTCTGCTAAAAAAAATAATTCCAAAGGGAAAGCGTATTGCTTTGGGTTTTCATAAAATTTGGTGAGGAAAGGATTTTCCGCAAATTCCTCTAGTACCAACTTGGCATTATAATGTTGTGATAGTAGTTGAGAGAGGGTTGTTTTACCTGCTCCAATATTTCCTTCAATGGCAATATAACGATGATTCATATTTTCTACAATGCTGCTTCCAAATATAGTAAGCAGTTGGTTTATTAGCTGCTTTTTTTATACACAACAGAAGAATCACCACATTCTTTTAACAAAACTTCATTACTTTTTAATAAAATGGGATGAATTAACAAGGGGGCAATTTCTGTTAAGGGTGTTAATACAAAATTGCGTTTAGCCATACTTGGATGCGGAATAGTAACTATTTCATTGTCTATAATATCATCATTAAAATAAATAATATCTATGTCTATGATTCTGGGTCCAAGAGGAATGTCTCTTTTTCTACCTAAAGAAAGTTCAATTTTCAAAATTTGTTCCATCAGCGCTGTTGCCTCTAATGTAGTTTGAATAGCCATTGCTTGATTTAAAAAAGCAGGTTGATTTGTAAAACCCCAGGCTTCAGTTTCATAAATAGAAGAGTAGGCCGTTATGGGGCCGCAGGCTTCGGTAATTTTTAGGCAAGCAGCAGTTAGGTTTGCCATTCGGTCGCCCATATTGCCACCTATCAAGAGGTATACTTTGTTCATAAGAAGGATTCTAAAAGTAGCTCAAATATCCATAATTTTACAGCGTTGCCCTATTTTAAATGGGCCTATTTTAGCCCAATTAATAAATTCAATACTACTTCTTCATGAAACAATTTTTTAAAACTTTTTTTGCTTCCTTATTAGCTTTAATCATATTTACTATTTTAGGAGTTGTTGTTATCATATCTATAGCTGCTGGTTTTTCAAAAGAAGAGCAAAAAGTTACTGCTCCAAATTCAGTTTTGGTGATAGACCTTTCTGAAACTTTTACAGAACAAACTAAGTCAGATCCATTTTCTGAATTGATGCGTCAAAAGAATGGTAAAACGCCAAGTTTATCTCAACTAATTGGGTTGCTTCAAAATGCAAAAAAAGACTCCACTATTAAAGGATTATATATTAAGTGTCAGGAAAATCCAAATGGTTATGCTTCATCTGAAGAAATTAGAAATGCATTACTTGATTTCAAAAAATCAAACAAGTTTATTATAGCATACGGAGAAACTATTACTCAAAAAGGATATTGGATAGGGAGTGCAGCGAATGAAATTTTTACGCATCCTCAAGGGGGTGTTGAATTTGCTGGGTTCTCCTATGAGACCATGTTTTTAAAAGGGTTATTGGATAAATTAGAAGTTAAGCCGCAGGTATTTTACGCGGGCAAATTTAAAAGTGCTACCGAACCTTTTAGATATAGTCAAATGTCTGATGCTAATAAATTACAAACTAGTGTTTGGCTTAACGCTTTATACACTAGTTTTTTACAAGGGGTAGCTGATACACGTGGTATGGAAGTGGCTAGCTTAAAGCAATTAGCTAATGATGGCAAGATTCAAAACGCAAACGATGCCTTACAAAATAATTTAGTAGATGGGTTGCTTTATGACGATCAAGTAAAGAAATTAATTGCAAAAAAATTACAGGTTACGAAACAACAAGATATTTCTTTTGTATCTATAAATGATTATGCAGCTACCGTCGCATTGAGAGGAAGTGGTAAAGGTAAAATAGCAGTTATTTTTGCTGATGGCGATATTGAAATGGGAAAAGGCAGCAATGATGCGATTGCGAGTGATGATTATAGAGTGTTATTGCAAAAAATTAAAAATGACGAGTCTATTGATGCAGTTGTTTTAAGAGTTAATTCTCCTGGCGGAAGTGCATTGGCTAGTGATATTATTTGGAGAGAGATTGATTTACTAAAAAAAGAAAAACCAGTAGTAGTGAGCATGGGTAATTATGCTGCATCTGGTGGATACTATATTGCTTGCGGTGCCGATTCTATCATTGCTGATGCAAATACCATCACAGGTTCCATTGGTGTTTTCTCCGTCATTCCCAATATTGAAGGTTTTATGAAAAATAAATTAGGCATTACTTTTGATAGAGTAAAGACTGGACAATATGCAGATGTGCCATCCACTACTAGAACGATGAATGCTACAGAAGAAAGGTTTATACAATCAGGCGTTGATAGTGTTTATTATTCTTTTAAAGCTAGAGTGGCAAAGGGGCGTAAAAAAAGTATTGAATATGTAGATTCCATTGCACAAGGTCGTGTTTGGATTGGAGCTGATGCCGTTAAAGTTGGTTTAGTAGATAAGATTGGTAGCTTGCAGGATGCGATTGCAACTGCTGCAAGAATGGCAAAACTAAAAGGCTATAGTACAAAGTCTTATCCTGAATCAAAGTCCTTTATTGAAGAGCTTATAAATGGGTACGAGAATACAATTAAAACAAAGGCCATTAAAGAAGAAATTGGGGAAGCGCAATGGCAAGTATTGCAACAAGTAAAAGCGGTTAAGCAAATCATGGGTCAAACGCAAACTCGAATGCCTATCTTTGTAGTGAATCATCCATAGTTTTATGCGTCCATACAGTCAAATTACAGCCATGCTAGCCATTACAAAAGCTAGCTTGCGTTCTATCTTTAGAAGTCCATCAGCAGTTGTTTTTAGCATTGCTTTTCCACTTATTTTTATTTTAGTTTTTGGTTTTTTAAGTAGCGGAGGCAATATCAATGTAAATGTGGCAATGGATCAACGCTCAGATACCTTAAATCCTGTATACAGCGCTATTAAAAATATTGCTGGTTTCAATTTCTTACAGGACGATTCTATTAAAATTAAAAGTGAATTGGCAAAAGGCAGATTGACGGCATTAATAGCTATTCAAAAAACCAACAACACCAATACGCCGTATATTATTAATTTAACAAGCTCGGAGGCGGCGAATCCGCAGAATGTTCAATTGGTAAAATCTATTTTAAATGCGGTTATTAGCAAATTGAATCAAGAACATTTTGCAGGTACACCATCAATGGCGGTGGTAAATAATAATGTGCAACAAGTACCAGGTCGTATTTATCGGACGATTGATTTTGTATTACCAGGGCAATTAGGATTCTCCTTATTAAGTGCAGGGGTATTTGGAGTAGCTTTTCTGTTTTTTAATTTAAGACAACAATTAGTGTTAAAAAGATTTTATGCCACACCTATTAGAAGATTGTATATCATTTTAGGGGAAGCATTGAGTAGAGTACTTTTTCAATTGATTACGGCTGTTATTATTATAGGCATTGGTCATTTTGCTTTTAAATTCACATTGGTTCATGGTTGGGTTACTTTTGCAAGCATAATGATCTTAAGTTTTATTGCATTAATATTATTTATGGGGTTTGGTTTTATTGTGAGCGGGGTTGCAAAAAATGAAAGTAGTATTCCGCCATTTGCAAATTTAATTACCCTACCTCAATTTTTATTAGCGGGTACTTTTTTCTCCATTGATAATTTTCCTACTTGGATGCAGCCTTTTTGCAGAATGCTTCCTTTGACACATTTTAACAATGCCATGCGAAATATTTCCTTTGAAGGGGCGAGTTTACTTTCGGTTTGGCCAGACATTTCTTTTTTATTACTATGGATTGTAGTGGTGTACGCCGTTGCATTCAAAATATTTAAATGGGAGTAAATGAAATTTATTAAGTTAATCATAATAAGCCTTGTATTTTTAAGCCTACTGATTACCGGGATCTCCCTTTTATTTCCATCCAAGGTGATAGCCTCAAGAGCAATAGAAGTGAATACTAGTGCAGAGAAAATTGCTTATTTCACTGCCGATCTAAGTCATTGGAAGGAGTGGATGAGTGACTGGAAAGAAAATAAAGTAGAACTTGTAAATAACACGGCGCATATTGGCACGCAAACCATTCGCTTTCTAAATAAAACAGCAACTAAAGTTAATTATGAATGGGTAGCAACTGGTCAAAGTCCTTACTTGGTTACTTTCGAATGGACGCTATTAAAAGATAGCGCTTATGTGATACATTGGTCTTTTGAACAAAATGTAAAATGGTATCCTTGGCAGAAGTTTCAAACTTTGTTAAATGATAAACTTATTGGTGCAAAAATGGAACTTGAATTACAGCATTTGCAAGAAGCTATTAATAATAAGACCTTACCTTAATCCGTCAATATTTTCATTAGATACAGCTCTATTTATAATTTACACTGGGCTGCTTGAAGTGTATTTACTTTTCTTGATCTATCAGATATTGAATATTTCTCTTTATCCCTTTTAATTTAGCTCTTAGTAAAGGTGAATTTGCAAACCTTGCTTTAAAAGTAGTTTCTTCTATTTGAAGCCATTGATCTTGTTTCATGGTTAACAATCCATTCAGCGGTTTAAATTGCGATTCTTGATGTGCTTTGCTAAATCTATTCCATGGACACACGTCCTGACATACATCGCAACCAAAAGCCCAATCCTTATAATTTCTATCTGTATTGATGGTAGCATCTTTTAATTCAATGGTGAAATAACTTATACAGTGATTCGCTTCAATGGTTTTGTTGGGAAGGATGGCTTGTGTTGGGCAGGCATCAATGCATTTGGTACAAGTGCCGCAATAATCTTTCGCGATTGGTTGATCATATTGCAGCGGAATATCTATAATTAAGGTGGCAATAAAAAAGAAAGAACCTGCTTGTGGTTGAATTAAGTTTCCATTTTTTCCAATCCATCCTGCACCAGCTAATTTTGCCCATGATCTTTCTAATACAGGAGCGGAGTCGACGAATCCCCTTCCTTCAATGGGACCTATTTTTTTTCGATAAGTATCGAGCAAGGTTAAAAGTTGTGTTCTAATTACTTCGTGATAATCTTCTCCCCATGCGTATTTTGCAATCTTTGGTGATTGCTTATTTGATTCATCTATTGAAAATTTTTCGGGGTAATAGTTTTTTAAAAAAGTAATAACAGACTTAGCACCGTGCACTAATTTTCTGGGATCTATTCGAAGGTCAAAATTTCTTTCCATATAAGACATATCTCCATGAAATCCATTTTGTAACCAGTTTTCTAATTTACGCGCATCTTCTGGCAGCTCTTTAGCTTCAGCAATGCCACAAAAATCAAAACCCATTTTGAGGGCTTCTGATTTAATGAATGCGGTATTTGAAAATTCGTTCAAAGCTATTATTTCAATAAGAGGTAATTGTAAAATTTGCTCTGTAAAAATAGCAGAAAAACCTTGTCAAAACTGACTTTAATGCCGTTTTGCTTGGTAATTTATGCCATTATAACGTATATCATAGATTGGCTTTGCTTTTGAACATACCTTGTTGTAAATAACCATTAGTATGAATTTAAGTCAATATACCATTAAAGCACAGGAAGCGATTCAAGCAGCGCAGCAATTAGCTTACAATAACAAAAATGCTGCTATTGAAACCTTGCACTTGCTTAAAACTATTTTAACAGACAAGGATAGTTCAACAGAATTTTTGTTAAAGAAAAACAATGTAAACCCACTTTTAGTAAATCAAAAAGTGGATGCAATGCTTCCTTCCTTGCCAAAGCAACTAAGCGGTGAGCCTGCTTCTAATTTGAGCAGAGATTTAAACAGCGTATTATTAAAAGCAAACGGGGCTTTAAAAACATTTGGAGATGAATTTGTTACTGTAGAGCATTTGTTGATTGCTATTTTACAAATAAATGATGCTGCTTCTAAAGTAGTTAAAGATGCAGGACTTACTGAAAAAGGCTTGGTGGCTGCCATTAAAGAATTAAGAAAAGGAGAGACAGTACAATCGGCTACACAGGAAACGCAATTTCAAGCTTTATCTAAGTATGCTAAAAATTTAAATGAATTAGCCAATAAAGGAAAACTAGATCCTGTTATTGGGCGCGATGAAGAAATAAGAAGAACCTTACATATCCTTTCAAGAAGAAGCAAGAATAATCCCATATTAGTGGGGGAGCCTGGTGTAGGTAAAACGGCCATTGCAGAAGGATTGGCCATGAGAATTGTAAATGGAGATGTGCCAGATAATTTAAAAAGTAAAATAATATTTGCTTTAGACATGGGGCAATTAATTGCCGGTGCAAAATATAAAGGAGAGTTTGAGGAAAGATTAAAAGGAGTAGTGAAAGAAGTAGCTGATAGTGATGGCGAAATTATTTTATTTATTGATGAGATACATACATTAGTGGGAGCGGGCGGCGGAGAAGGCGCTATGGATGCTGCTAATATTTTAAAACCTGCTTTAGCAAGAGGGGAACTAAGAGCAATAGGAGCGACTACCTTAAATGAATATCAAAAGTTTTTTGAAAAAGACAAAGCCTTAGAGCGTCGTTTTCAAAAAGTGATGATTGATGAGCCCAATAAAGAAGATGCAATATCTATATTAAGAGGATTAAAAGAAAGATACGAAACGCATCATCATGTGCGTATTAAAGATGAAGCTATTATTGCAGCAGTAGAATTATCTAGTAGATATATCACAGATCGTTTTTTACCAGATAAAGCCATTGATTTAATTGATGAAAGTGCTGCTAAACTAAGATTAGAAATGAACTCTATGCCAGAAGAGTTGGATACTTTAATAAGACAAATTAGACAACTTGAAATTGAGCGAGAGGCCATTAAAAGAGAAAATAATCCAGAACAATTAAAAGCTTTGAATATTGAGATTAGCAATTTAACAGTGCAACAAGACACTTTAAAAGCAAAGTGGGCCGAAGAAAAAGAAATGGTGGAGAAAGTGCAATTGTCAAAATCGAATATAGAGAAACTTAAACAAGAAGCAGAAGTAGCAGAGCGAAATGGCGACTATGGTAAAGTGGCAGAAATTAGATACGGCAAAGTAAAAGAGGAGGAAACTAATTTATTACAATGGAGTAAACTGTTACAAGAAATTGGCACCAATGGAAAAAGGTTAATGAAAGAAGAAGTAGATGCGGAAGATATTGCAGAAAATGTGGCGAAAGCTACAGGTATTCCAGTGCATAAAATGTTGCAATCTGATAGAGAAAAATTATTGCACTTAGAAACCGAATTGCATAAAAGAGTAGTTGGGCAAGAGGAGGCTATTACGGCAGTATCCGATGCCATCCGCAGAAGTAGGGCAGGATTGCAAGATCCAAAGAAGCCCATAGGCTCCTTTATATTTTTAGGTACCACAGGTGTGGGCAAAACAGAATTAGCAAAAGCTTTGGCTAATTACTTATTTGATGATGATTCCATGATGACGCGTATTGATATGAGTGAGTTCCAAGAAAAACATTCAGTATCTAGATTAGTTGGAGCGCCTCCAGGCTATGTGGGGTATGATGAAGGAGGTCAATTAACAGAGTCGGTAAGACGTAAACCTTATAGTGTAGTTTTATTGGATGAAATAGAAAAAGCACATCCTGATGTGTGGAATATTTTATTGCAAGTGCTAGATGACGGTCATTTGACAGATAATAAAGGCAGGACGGTGAATTTCAAAAACACCATTATTATTATGACAAGTAATATGGGCAGTCATTTAATTCAAGAAGCTTTTGAAGACGTTACCGAAAAAAATCTAGCACAAAAAATAGAACAGTCTAAAGTGGAAGTAATGACATTGTTAAAGCAAACTATTCGTCCCGAATTTTTAAATAGGGTAGATGAGGTAATTATGTTTTCTCCTTTATTACAGAAACAAATGTCAGCCATTGTAAAAATTCAATTGAATAATTTAAAATCTTTAGTAGCGGAGAATGGAATTCAATTAACCTTTAGCGATTATTTGGTTGATTTTTTATCTGACCAAGGCTTTGATATGCAGTTGGGTGCAAGACCCTTAAAAAGGCTAATTCAGAAAATGGTGGTTAATGAGTTTAGCAAGAAAATTTTAAGTGGAGAAATAGACAAAACTAAAAAGGTATTGATTGATATTTTTGACGGAGTGATTGTATTTAGGAATGAAGCCTAAGGAGGTTTATTTCATTAGAGAAACAGACAGTTTTTGAAATGTAATAGAGGTCGTGTATATTTGAAGAATCGATTCAGTCAAACTCTTAAATATATTATGGCTAGTAACAAACAAGCGGCTGTCGGTTTTATTTTTGCAACTATTTTATTGGATGTCATTGGACTAGGTATTATTATTCCAGTGGTGCCACAATTGCTACAACATTTATTGCATATAACAGATAGGTCAGACATCAGTGCTATATCAAAACCAGCCATGTATTTGACTTTTATTTATGCGGCCATGCAATTTGTATTCGCACCAATATTAGGAAGCTTAAGCGATCATTACGGTCGCCGTCCTATTTTACTTTTCTCTTTATTAGGTTTTGGATTGGATTATATTTTTTTAGCTTTCGCACCTACTATAGGATGGTTGTTTGTGGGTCGAATGATTGCAGGAATTACAGGGGCTAGCATTACCACTGCAGCAGCTTATATGGCAGATATTAGTGACGAAAAAAGCAGAGCTAAAAATTTCGGTATGATTGGTGCTGCATTTGGTATTGGATTTATTATTGGACCCTTATTAGGCGGCTTGTTAGGAGAAATTGGGCCAAGGGTTCCTTTCTTAGTGGCAGCAGGCTTGGCTTTAATCAATGCATTGTATGGATATTTTATTTTACCAGAATCTTTAGATAAGGAACACAGAAGAAATTTTGATATTAAAAGAGCTAATCCTATTGCTTCTTTAAAAAATTTGAATAAGTATCCAGCTGTATTTGGATTGATTATTTCTTTGTTGTTTATCTACTTAGCTTCTCACTCGGTGCAAAGCAATTGGAGTTTTGCAAATATTAGTAAGTTTGGCTGGACACCTAAAACAATTGGCATATCATTAGGCGCGATTGGATTATTAGTGGGATTGGTGCAAGGCGTTTTAATAAGGTTTATTAATCCAAAATTAGGCAATGAAAAAAGTGTTTACTATGGTATATCATTATATGCAATTGGATTAGTGTTATTTGCTTTCGCTTCTCAAAGTTGGATGATGTTTATGTTTTTAATTCCGTATTGTTTAGGAGGAATTTCAGGCCCTGCCTTGCAAGCATTAATATCTACTCATGTACCTAAAAATCAACAAGGAGAATTGCAAGGTTCATTAA
>Ga0214919_10000936_pt1 | contig 49341 bp, 52 predicted proteins | sample LL1503_MetaG_FD_177994 | JGI IMG/M metagenome (GOLD analysis project Ga0214919, IMG submission 177994) | Freshwater microbial communities from Lake Lanier, Atlanta, Georgia, United States - LL-1503 | ecosystem: Environmental > Aquatic > Freshwater > Lake | place: USA: Georgia | collected...
AATAATAATTGGATGCCGAACCGCTTACAGATATATTATGCATATTGCTATTTCTTATTTGAATTTCTATTAATAAGGTAGTTATTACATAAATATGTAAGCTTTGATAATTATTTATTTTAGGTTTTTCAATATAATCATCATATATACAATTTAATGTATAAAAATTATCTTGTATAATATTTTTAATAACATAGGCATTATTAGTATTATAGTAATCATTATTAGTATTATATATGATTCTTAGTCCATATATATCATATGGTATTTTTGCTTTTTTTATTTTTGAAATAATGCGCTCTTTTGACTTAATACGTTTTTCATAATGTATATTTATATTATTATCTAATAAATTATTATTTATAATAGTAATTAATTTATTGGTATTTTTTTCAAATAATTTATATGATAAGTCTGTTAAATTACATATAACAAATAATATATAACACACATATAACATATTAGTTATTATATATAAATTATATTTTTATAGTATTCTATATTTTATAATATAATACTATTAGATATGTAATAATATTTTAATTTAAATATTTTTTTTTACTTTTAAATAATGTTACAAAATTTGAAAGAGTTACATGACAAAAACAATTTGCCAAACTTATTATTATATGGAAATAACTTGATTGGAAAAAAGACGTTGTTAGAACAATTATTATTATATATTTATAAAAATTATAAAAATATAGAAAACAACACACTAATATTGAATTGTAGTTTAGGAAAAGGAAATATTAAATTTATAAGAGATAATTTAAGATTTTTCGCAAATACAATAATTCACAAAAATATAACAAATTTCAAATCTATTGTATTATTAAATGCCGACAGTTTAACATTAGACGCACAGTCAGCACTTCGAAGATCAATCGAAATATATAGTAATACGAAATTTTTTATTGTAACAGCAAACAAGTCAAAAATTATTAAACCAATATTATCTAGATTTTGTGAAATTTTTTGTAATATTAACAATATGAATTTTATTTATAAGTCATTAACATTAAACAATAATAGCAATAATAGCAATAATAAATGTAATAGCAAACTTGCACTAATCATAAAAAAATTAAATAATGCTATGAAAGATTTAGATGATTATTCTAAAAATAACCTATTAATTAATTATAGTTCATTAATATATAATAAAGGCATTAGTGCTAATGGTTTATTAGAATATTTTACAAATTGTTCGAACTTTAAGTCGGAGTTATCAAAATTTATATTTTTTTTTGATATTTACAAAAAAGAAATAAGATCTGAAGAATTCTTAATATTTATTATATTATATTTTTATAATAATAAGTGTATTATTAATTTTTCAATATTTAATAATATTTAATAATTAAACAATTTAGTTTAAATTTTATTTAAAAAATAAAATTTAAACTATAAATATGGATGATTATAGTTTATCAACAATAATTGAATCAAAGAATGAGTGGTGTGCTAGATTAACAAATACTTTAACACCTTGTATAATTGAAGGTTTAAGATCTGTTTTTTCAGAAGCGTATAATGTTTGCCTAGAAAACGATGAAGAGTCCAAATATTTAATGACATTCCAAAATTTTTTGAATAATATTCCAAAATGGAGTTCTGAAATAATTGAAAATGAGAAACAAAGAATAATTACATCAAGCGCATGTAACTATTTAGAAGATTTATTATCGTGTGTTCATATTAGTCAATTAAAATCATTAACATCTTCTCGTGTAGGATTAAAACAAAAAAAAATTAACATAGACATACCAGATTTATGTAAATTTATACATAGAACATATATTAATGTAGCGCGAAAAGTGTATGTTAATATATATTTATTTGAAAAAAATATAAAACCATTACAAATACAAAAAAATAATAGAGACTTGGAAGTTATAGTGAAAGAGTGTATTTTAAATACAATAAGAGAGAGCATTCCAATTGAACATATATTACAAATGTATTTAGACGAGACACAAGAAACAGATGTTGAAGTCGAAGAAAAAAAAGAGATTGTTACAGATAAAGAAGCCTTAGAAAAATTAAATAAATTAAAAGAAGCAAAAGAATTAGATAAAATTAAAAAAGAGACACTAGAAAAATTGAAAGAAGAAAGCAAAACAAATCTAAAGAAAGCACTTAAAAATGCTAGTAAAGATTTAAATGAAGACAATTTAGAAACATCCAAAAATAACACTACTCCAAAGACAAATTCTTTAATAGCAAAGGAAGAGTCTATGCCTACTAATGATTCGGGTACAGAATCAGAGAATGAATCGGCAAATGATTCTGTTAATAATTCTGACAATGAATCGTCTAACAACGAACCTAATTATAAATTAAAAATAGATAAGTCAAATATTAAAGAAGATATTAAGCAGGATATTGAAGAAATAGATTTAAATTTAAAAACTGAACTAGGTTTTAATTCTAAAAAATTAGATTCCGATTTAGATTTAGATTTAAATTTAGATTTAGATTTAGAAATAGAAGAGTTAAAATAAACTAATTCGTTATATATACAAAAATCATTTATTTTAGAATAATAAATGAATTTTATAATACCATCAATTGCAATCAGTATATTATTCATGATTTATAAAATAATAGATATGAAATATATAACTAAAGAAGAAATTAAATTGAAAACTATAACAAAAGATAGTTTAATAGTTTTTTTATGTAGTATGATTTCTATGTTTGCTTTGGAACAACTTAATATTAATGAATTAATAGGAAACTCTAAAGAATCGCTAAGTGCTTTTACAAATGAACCAGATTTTTAATAATACATTAGTTTTATTACATAAATTTAATATGTTAAACATATTAAATTTATAAATAAAATACATAAGTTAGTATGTCAATTAGTCTTAAACCATAACAGGTAAGTCATCAATATTAAATATTGCTTCTGGATTATTAATTTTCTTTTTAGCTATTACGTATTTTTCAAACAGCAGTTTTTTTAATACGTTTTGTGGAGTATGCTTATGAACATTGCGCGCAATCATTTTATATAATTTAAAGTCTGGGTATCTCTCAGTACCATCATTTTTATACAATATATTTTTATTTTTATCATCATATACCCACTCAATCATTATTTTTTTTATGGGAGATTTCAATTTCTTAATATCTTCTAAATCATCAATAAAATAATCAAATAAACTACACCCTAGGCGACACAAATCAAAACTGTAATTAGGGTCTAAACGTGGTTTATTTTCATTTAAATAAGGTTCGCAATTGTATTGTGTAGCAGCATCTCCATCATGCGAATAACTATCACTACACATAAATTTATTTTTAAATCTATAAATGGCTCTTCCAAAATCAATAATTTTATATATTTTACCAAATGTAGGAACTTTATAATGACTATTGTTAAATTTATAATATAAATATTTTTTTTCAGTTTCTACATAAACAATATTATTTGTATGTAAATCATTGTGAGTAAACCAAAACACCTTTTGATATGTTATTAATGTAAATAATATTTGCAAAACAATAGATTCCCATTCATCGTCTTTGATTTTTTTGCTAGAAATGTAAGAATCTAATGTATCATGACAGCATTCCAAAACTATTATTTCAACGGGAAATTTGTCTATTGAGCAAAATATTTCCTCATCGCCATAACTATCTTGACTGCTTAATTCATCAGATTCGGTTTTATTTGAGTCTAATGATTCAGTATTTGATGACCTAGAAGAACAAGAACTAGAATTAGTTGATTCATTTTTACTTGTATTATGATTACTAGATTTTGTGGATGCTTTATCTAAAAGTTCCACATTTTCATATGTTAATTCTAATTCTTGTATTATAGTTTTGTTTTCTAAAGAATGTTGTTTGCTAATATTTAAATCCTCAATAGTTAAATCATCAATAGTTAAATCATCAATAGTTAAATCATCAATTGGTAAATCCTCAGTGTTAGCAGTGATTAATAATGCTTTTTTATATTTATTACTTTTACAAAAAATATTTCTTATTTTTTCATTACCTTCAATCTTAAATAGATTATCTCTATATTTATGAAAATGCTCTGATTCATTTAAGAACTCTAAATCTTCAGAAATATTAACTTTAAAATTATTTTTTATTCCTAAAAAAGCACCATAATAATTTAATCCATTATAAAAACTATAGTTATTTAATAAGCAACTAGATAAAAATGAAAAAAAACCATCTATATATGCTGAGTTATTTGGATCTAATATTTTTTTATATTTTGTATAATATTCAATAGAATTATTTACATGGTCGCTAGAATACAATTTGGGTAATTCTGAAATATTATAATCATTATCGTATTTACCTAACATATATTTAACTGGGTCTATTAATGGACTAAACTTTATAAAAATATGTTTGCTACAGTTATTATTACATACATCACATATTGTGGCAACAAATTTATTATAATTAATTTTTTCCACTATAGTTTCTAGCTTATAACTATTATTTAAATTAATAGCATTATAATTGTTGCTATTTAAATCAAAATAATTATTATATAATGGAAAATAATTTTGAATATTTGTTATATCTAAAAATTCAGTATTGCTAATTGTTTCAAATAATTGCTTGTTGTTGTTTTTTCTATAGTTTAATTCCATTTAATAAATTAAATATACTTATTTTTTCTATTTATAACACAAATATAAGTTTTAAATATTACTAAATATGACTTTTTTCTAAAAATGGCAAATATATTAATAAATAAAAAGAATAGTAAATCATTATTATATTTACGACCCAACACCAAATGCTTGCTGCACTACCATCATTTATAAAATTTACAACAACAACTAATAAACTAACTATACCAAATATAATTCCAAACCATATTTTTTCATAAAAAAATACAAATAAAAGAAAAAATAACCAAAATAACCAAAATAAGAAAGTAAATGGATTTGGACCAAAAAATTTCCAATTTAAATGCCCTTGTTTACTTACTACACTATGAATATGTTTAGTAGAGAATTTATATATTGAAAATGGAATAACAAAAAATAAATATATCATTATTAGTAAATTTCGCAATTGTGTATTTTTCAATATCATCAAACTTGCGACTGGTTGTATAAGTATTAAAAGTATTCCAAATATAGAAAAAATATTATTATACACTTTATTATTAATATTTCTCCAAATAAAAAATTCGATGAGTTGCATGGATATGAAAGATGCCAAAAAAATATAAATGTAGGGATTATTTAGTTGTTGAATTTTATATTTGGTATACTCATTATTATAAATAATAAGTAATAATACAAAACTACTAAATAAAAATGTATTTAATGAAACATGTTCATTCCAACACATATTATATAATAAAATAATATATTAATAAATTTATTAGTTAATAAGTTTAATATAAGTTTAATATAAGTATATTTAATATACTTATTTAATAAGTAGTTGGCAATGACATTAGAATTGAAAAAATTTGATATAAAATCCATTAGTTTTAGACCAGATGAAAACAAAGGTCCTGTCATTGTTTTAATTGGTCGTCGTGATACAGGCAAATCATATTTAGTTAGAGACCTTCTTTATTATCATCAAGATATACCAATAGGAACTGTTATTAGTGGAACTGAAGCAGGCAATGGTTTTTATGCCGAACATGTTCCTAAACTTTTTATTCATGATGAATACAATACTGCTATTATAGAAAATATTTTGAAGCGGCAAAAAACAGTATTAAAACAAATTAAAAAAGAAGTAGAAGTTTATAAAAAATCAAATATAGATCCTCGTGCGTTTGTTATTTTAGATGATTGTTTATATGATGGTAGTTGGACTAAAGATAAAATGATGCGTCTCCTTTTTATGAATGGGCGTCATTGGAAAATAATGTTAGTAATAACTATGCAATATCCTTTGGGTATTCCTCCAAATCTTCGCACAAATATTGATTATGTTTTTATCTTACGAGAACCATATATAGCAAATAGACGACGAATTTATGAAAATTACGCTGGCATGTTTCCAACTTTTGAAAGTTTTTGTCAAGTAATGGATCAATGTACAGAAAATTATGAATGTTTAGTAATAAATAATAATGCTAAATCTAATAAACTACAAGACCAAATTTTTTGGTATAAAGCAGACCACCATAAAACTTTCAAATTAGGTTCAAAAGAATTTTGGGAAATTAGTAAGAATTTAGACTCCGACAATGAAGAAGAAATGTATGACCCAAATATACGAGATAAGAAAAAAGGACCTAAAATAAATGTGCGCAAAACAAAATGGTAATAACTTATTTATAATATTTATTGAAAAATATTATAAATATTATAAATATTATAAATATTATAAATATTATAAATAACTAATCTTTAATCTTTAATTTCTTTTATAGCACAATCGGCCAATAGTTTTAAATTGGTAGAGTCTTCTTGACGCACTGCTTTTTCAGCACGTTCTTTTTGTCTTTCTAATAGTTCTGCCAAGCCATGATCATTATCTTTCTTTCTTCCTACAATAACATCTTCAGCTTCAAATAATTCCTTGCGCAAATCAGCAGTAGATACATCATCATCTTCCGCGTCGCCAAAAAGCAGGTTTTTACCGGGAACATCCATTCTATCCGCATTTATTAAATTACCCTCTTCATCAATTGTTTGCATTAATTTATTGCCTTCTTTCTGAGCTTTAGCAATATTTTCTTGGATTGCTTTCTTTTTGCTTTCTTTTACACGTTCTTTAAACTGTTCTTTAGAGATTTCATCATTTTTCTTCTTATGACTCATAAGTTCATTTAAATCTTTTTCTAAATACTCAACACGTCCTGTTTTATAGGCTTCTGGATGAAAAGGCATCCATATGCCGACAGCACCCACATAAACATCGTGATTTGGGTCTTGTTCTCTTAACATCTTACATCTCATTTCGGCTTCTTCTTGCGAACCAAATACTCCTCGAACTTTAATACCTCGTGTGTTTGTTTGAAATTCATGTAATTCATTATATTCTTTTTGTAATTGTTCTTCTTTAGCATCAATAAATGTTTTATATTCATCATCTAATGAAGTTAAAAATAGATTCTCTCTTTCCTCTTCTACAAATTCCTCCATATCCTTGCTTAATTTATTAAAATCTAAATTGTATTTGTAGGCCAAATAATTTAAAAATTGTGTGTATTTTTCAAAAGTTTTTTTAAACTCAAAGTTTTTTAAGAATTTTTCAAAATAAAATAATTCTCTATTTTTAATATGGTCTTCGGGAGAAATAAAACTTAAACATACATATTTTTGACCACTCAAAGGTTTGTCTTCATCTAATAAATCTACATACTTTGCTTTTTCTAAGTTAGGCAAATGTTTATCTTTGACTTTAGAAGATTTTTTATTAAACATTTTATAAAATACTATTTTAATATAATTTTAAGTATTTATATTTAAACATTATATAAATTATTATATTTATATTTTTTTATATAAAATATAAAATTTGAATTTTTAGAATTTAAATTTTTAGAATTTAAATTATATATATTTAGGTAATTTAGAATTTAAATTGTGTATAAATATAATTTTTTTCTAAAGTACTATTATAAAACAAAATGGATTTCAGTATGGGTGAATTAGTAAAAAGAGCTGTAAAATATTTAATTGAAGGTTTAATGGTTGCAATAGTTGCTTTTGTCATTCCACAAAAACCATTGAAAGTAGAGGAAATTGCTATTATTGCTTTAATGGCTGCTGCTACATTCTCTATTTTAGATACATTTATTCCAACCATGGGTGTAAGTGCTAGAACGGGTGCCGGTTTTGGTATTGGTGCTAACTTGGTTGGTTTTCCAAGAATGTAAATGTAATATTTTAGATATATTAGAGAATACGTTGTGTAGTGTTAATATTTATAATGTAAATATATTTACCAATAATGTAAATATATTTACCAATAATGTAAATATATTTACCAATAATGTAAATATATTTACCAATAATGTAAATATATTTACCAATACTAGTAAGGCTATTTTATGATTAAAAGCAAACCTTTAGTAGGTATTTTACCTAGTCCTTATATTAAAGACCCGGTTACTAAAAAACAATTTATAAGTAATGAAGTATTTATAACAGCAGATTTAATAACTTTCTTAAAACAAAATTCAATTGAATATATTATAATTCCCTACACTATTACAAAAAGTGAATTACATAAAATATTACCTAACTTAGATGGTTTTTTATTTCCATCAAGCACTAGAGGTAATTATTATAGTAACAAATTTATTAAGCAACATTTTTTAAAACAAAAATACATAGTAAATAACATCAAATTACTTGCCAAAAATAATATACTAATACCAATATTAGCGTTATGTCATGGTTATCAAAATATGATTTTGATTGAAAACAAATTTAATTTAACAAATAAAAATATAAAAAAAACGTTTATTAATGTTAGCTCAATTAATAAAACAATACCAAAATTTATGAATACTAAATTAGGTAAATTATTTAAAAGTAAGTTTAATAAAACCAAGAAATTATATCATAGTCATAAACTAGCACCATATTCAAAATATGTAATAAAAAATTATGAAGTTATTGCTACTAGTTTAGATAAAAACAAAAAAGAATTTATAGATATAGTCAAACACAAAAAATATCCGTTTTTCGGATTTCAAGGACATCCTGAAGTAGAGAATACAAAATTGTTTGCTCCTTTTATTTCTTGTGTTAATACTAGTTTTAATAAAAAACCCAAACCAAAATTAATAAATAAAGAAATATATGACAAACTTAATTTAGTAAAATTAAACTCTAGAAAAGCAAAAAAAAATTTATGTAATAAATTTAAATTAGCCTCAACAAGACATAAAAAGTGGAGAATATTTTACAAAGCATAATTTAACTTATAACGCGACATATTTTAATAAGTTTTATATTTCTTTTTCTTTGTATGCGCAATACGTTTTCTTGTATTTTTCTTTGATTTATTTTTTTCTTCATATTTTTCTTCATATTTTTCTTTTGGTATATATCTAAAAAAATTTAAATTATATAATTTTGAATTGCGCGAAATTTCCTTTGTTCTAATTTGGGCATACAATTTTGCCTTTTCTTCTCTCATATCTTCTAGGGTTTTTTGTTTTCCATAACATAATACACTAAATCTTCGCAATAAACCTTTTTGTTGAAGGCGATTTTTCAATTGAACTTTAAATAAATATTCAGCAATACACAATAGTCTGTTTTCATCATAATAAGGTCTATTGGCATATATAAATATTAAATAAAAACTTAGTATGGTATCTATTGTGGCTACTTTTATTTTTTGTCCATTAATATTTATTAAATTATAACTATGACAGGCCAACGGTTTATAAATAAATGCTATAACATCATTATTTACAATAATTTCGTAATGAACGTCAATATATCCACCTATAGGGTTTTTTTTGAAAATTTTTACTTCTTTATAACCTTCATAGTGTAATTGTTCTTTCAAAATGGTTGCACAAGACTCGGGATTTTCACTTAATACATCAAAATCAGGAATGTTAGAAACTTGCTTTCTCTCTTTATATGGCATATATTTACTATATAATGCTGCCGCATAACCTCCAAAAAAAACAACACCTTGATTAATAAATGATGTTCTGGTAATTTCATATATTTTATTTTGATCTTCCAGTGTTCCTTCATAGTGCCTTTGAAAATCTTGCTCATTACACGATATACCTTTTAATGGATAATTTTTATTCAATAATATAATACGTTTTAATACTTTTTCCCATCTAGATACATCTCCCATTGGGCGAGATAATTCGACATACATTGCCATACGTAGAAAATTAGGCGGGCAATAATTAATACCATTAACTTTAATTGCCTTTTTTGAAACGGTTTGAAATAATTTTTTATCTAATAAAGTAATATCGGCTATTGGTACAAAATTTACAAATACTTTATATGTTCCACTATGAACTCCTGATTTGGCTTCTACTTCTTCATATCCTGCTTTATAATATATATTGGCTAACTCTTTAGCGTATTCCGTAGCATAAGGAGAAAAAAAATCGTAATCGGGTATTTCAATATTTTTATTATAAAATCTATATTGTTCTGGTAGTATATTATTTATAGCAGTTCCACCATAACATAAGATTTTATGTGTTCGCATAAAAGTTTCTAAAATTTCAATAATATTCTTAATACTATCTGATTGAACCAATTTTTTTCCAATTATAAATGTAGCATTATCTATAGCATTTCTTAGTATTTTTAACTCTTTTTCTTCAAACGATTCTTTCATATATTATTATATTATTATATTATAACAATATTTTTTATAATAATGTTATAATAATAATGTTATAAAAATAATGTTATTAAAATAATGTTATAAATATTACAATATTAATTTATTTATTGTGTGCCAAATTGTTGTTTTAATCCTGCTGTAATATCTGCCGATGAAGAATTGTTCAACACTACTCCACTTGGAGTAGCCAGTGTTGGTGGATCAATATTTAGTCTTGACTCTGTAATTTCTGCGCTAGCAGCTTCATACTCTTTTGTAAGTTCATCTAGGGATTTTTCACAAGACATATTTATTATCAAATTATAACTAATAGAACAAATTAATATGCCGGCTAATATGTACCATACCATTTTGCCTATAAATTGCTTTATTACTAATAATCGATAAAATTTAAGTAAGTAGTCTATATTAGTCTCTTTGTTATCACTAGCAGTAGTAGTATCAGTTTTATAGATTATATTCCCAGAAGCAGCATCTTTAGGTCGTCTACGAAACAAACTGCTAACACTAGTTCTTGGCAACATACTTTTGTTCTCGTCTCCTGGGGCACCGCCTTCATAATTTTTACTATATTTGCTAGTAGCATCACCACTAGTAGCATTAATCTTGGAACCAACAACATCCATATTGAAACTAGCAGCACTATTAATTTCGTCACTACTGGCGCTTGAACTAGGAATATTCGGTATAATAATATTAGATTTAACAGCATCTTTCATATTCTTAAAAAAATCAATAAACTCTATTAGATCACTACTTATTTGGTTAATGAACTTTGTTTTATTGCTGCTCATATTAGCAATTGCTTTAACGAGTTCGGGATTTTCTAAAGCCTCATCGCCTGTTTTAAATATATTGCCATAAATTTTTTCAACACCAAAAGCAACAATAACAAGATAACCAATAGTATTAGAAAATGGAGTTATCCATCCGGGAAATAAATATAAAATACCATATAATGTGATAAATATAACTATCCAAGGTAATAAAGTAATTAATAATATATAACCCCATTGAATTGATTGATTACACATTGCTTTCGAAATAGTGACATTAATAAAATATGAACCAATTATTACTACAAGTATATATATAATATTATATATATTATTTTCTCTTCTTGCTGATATAGTATTAAAATCTTTTGCGCTATTAATTTTAATGATAGTAACTACTATTAAAATAATTGTTATACCTATAAAATACATTGTAGTGCTACCTGGATTGGGTAGGGAAATTTCTGCCATATAATTTATATTTATAAATTATTATAATAATACAATTGTATTAATAAAATTGTATTAATAAAATTGTATTAAATTTAGTAAAATATGAAGAAATATAATACACCACTATTATTATAATAATAATAATGAACTTCAATATTTTAGACTACACCAATTTTAAATTAAATAATTCAACAAACTTACATAAAACAAATGATACAAATATGTCTGAAAAACCAAAATTAGTAGATAATGGCGTTAAATATTTTTTCAAAGAAATATTAAAAGGATGTCATAATTATAAGCAAAATAATTATAATACTTTTTACAATATTTCTATGTTATTATTATTTGTTATAGTTTTAGCCTCAATATTATATATGCGCTACAAGGGTAATAAATCTAGTGCACAATATTATGAAAAAAGTATGAAAGATAAAGACTATATTATGTCTAAATTAATATATTATAATCGTCAAAATATTGACAATCAACAAAAAATAAAAAACAATATGATAACAAATTTGCCAGATTACGGTAATCACGTTGAAGCCAACTTATTACATAAAACAATATATTTCTCTTAAATGTATTATTTTTAAATTTATGGTTATAAATTTATGGTTATAAATTTATACTTTTAAAATTATAATATATTATTAAAATATAAGTTACATTATGGCATCAATTCCATTGACTAATTATTATGAAGAATTAGAAGAATATTATAAATTAAAAAACAAATATATGTTACTAAAACAAAAAAAAATAACAGAACTAATGGGTGATTATGGTAAAGATTATGACCAAAAAAAACAAATATTGGCAAAATATAAACCAAAATGTATAAACTGCAAACAAGACGGAGGAACAATTTTTACAGAAACACTCGAATTATTGCGAGCAACTTGTGGTAATACTTCTAGTCCGTGTAAATTAGATTTATCAATAGCAAGAAAAAAATTTATACCAATTACTGAAAAATTATTAACAACCCATAAGAATTTAGAAAACTATAAAAAAAATATAATAACCACAAAATTAGACTTTCTTTTTAATTATATTGAAGAAGAAAAAGCAGTAGAATTATTTGAAACATTGAAACATCAATTAAATAACAGTCAAGAAAGTTATAATAATTTAGTTAATTTATACAACTCAATAACGCACAATGAAGAATTAAAACAATTAATACAAGAAAAAATACAAGATTTTGAAATTAATAAAAAACAATATAGTGATGCTTTAGAATTATTTAAATCATCTGGTGAAATAAGTTATTTAAAAAGTGCCGTTGAAATACATAACAGCAAACTTGCACCATTGGGTAATGAGTTAATGAAATTAAAATACAAATCGTCGCATATAGAAAAAAATGAACATGATCAATTTCTATTTTTTCAAAATAGTTATAATTTAGAAGATTTAATAATAGAATTAACTAGTAAAATTTAATAAAAATATATTATTGAAAATATTTTCAATAATATTCAATAATATTTTTATTAATTATAAAAATATTATTACCAATAAAAGTATTATGTTATATTAAGTAAATTAGATGGGCAACTTTTTTACAAATATACAGCAAAAATTTCTTGGCGCAACTAAATACATAAATATTACTATATTTTTGATTACATTTTTACTGGGTTTAATATATATTTATTGTTTTGACTACAAAAGAAAAGTGGAAGTATTTCCAACACCTCATAATATTGATAAAGTAGAGTATAAAGATGAGGCAGAAAATTGTTTTAATTATAAAATAAAAGATGTCAAATGTCCCAGCGACAAAAATAAAATAAAACTCTTACCTCTATAATTTCTAACACTTAAGTATTTTTATTTTAATTTTAATATTTTAATTTTAATATTTTAATTTTAATATTTTCTTTTCTTTGTATGTCTTTTATATTTTCTTCGCGACAATTTTCTTTGCGATTTACGTTTTTTATGTTTTTTTCTATATCCTCCTAGCAATTCTGGTGCTCCTGGAACTGCTCCTACTACTGCTGGTGGTGCTGGTGCTCCCGATCTTTGTCTCTTAGGTTCTAATCCAGATTCTAATTCAGGTTCTAATCCAGATTCTAATTCAGGTTCTGGATTATCTCGTTTGACCCCTTGTGCTTTGGCAGCTTGTAGTTTTTTAAATTGTTCATTCTCTCGTACTGTTCTCGCAAAGTTTTGATTATCAGTTGAAACACTAACTGCGGGTAAATGGTCGGATGCTAGAATAAAGTGGGTTAATAAAGTTTTATAAGCATTGCCTTTACCACCTATAGATTCTAGTTTTTCAATTACTGTATCACTGAATATACCAGTTAAATCTATATCTGGATTAAATACTGCTGTTGCTAATGGATTAGGAAGACTACTTCCTGTTCCATCCCCTTGAAAATCATAATTTGCAGGATCTATAATATTATCATGTTTCTTGATATCTGGTGAAACTACATAGTCTCTTAGCGTAACATCAGTTAGGGCAGCTCCTTGTGAAATTTGAGATAACTTTAGTATTGGTGGTGTACTGGTAATGCGTTGTTCAATATTAACATTGCCAGCTGCGTCAGTTATATAGCTACCAGTTCTTACAGAATTTCTATTTGCACAACAAGTTACAGGCATGAGTCCAAACTTTGACGGTAGTGTTTCAGTAGTTCCGTCACTCATAGTAATAGAAATACCTTTTGCTGTTATTAGGTCTAGTAAAAAACCGGATCCATCATTGAAATCACCAGAAAATATAACTGTATAATTGTTAGTTTGTGAGAAAAGTTTTATCTCATCTTCTGTAAAAAAAGCTTCTAATAATATTTTTGCGTTTTTATTTATTACTTCTAATGTTGCTACTGCCCATATTTCAAAATCGTCTATGTGTTTTTGTACTGTAGAATTACCCAAATAATTTTCTAATATTGATAGTTCATATGGGGTACCTCTCTTAAGAGCAGACGGATTTGGTATATGGCAATTAAAATGTAATGTATATATTGTACCTTTTTCGTTTTTACCTTCTTCTCTAACAATTAGTGCCATTGGTCGTGCTGAATCAACCATTTTATTAGCATCTTTATATATATCATAGGTTTCGGTATATATTTCATCTATTCCTAAATCTACAATAGCAACTTTGTTTGAATTAAACCCAGGGCGTAATCTATCTTCTTCAAACATGCCAGTAATAGTGCGTGTATCTCTATATTTTCCAAGCTTTTCGTTGGGTATTACATATCCTAATCCCGCATTAACTATACCAGCTTTAACTCCGTTTGCTAAAATTACTGAATCAACTTGACCTATTTCATTATTCATATGCATTAAATAGCCATCAGTAAGATTCAATTCTTGTAATGCTAGTGCACAATATTGCATGCTTCTATATTGTTCCATAAATTTAGCTACTATTCTACAAGACATTTGAAAAAATTTCATATAATTTTCTGAAATAAAGTTCTGTAATGCCGACGGATCTGGAATTTCATCGTTCAATAAATAATATAATTTCTTTGAGCGTAACGCTATAGAACTATTTTCACTTGCCGGTCCCCCATAAAAAACTTTAAATGATGCTACAAATGATGTATTAAAAGCACCAACCGCTAACTCAATAATAGGTGCGCTCCCACCTCTCATATTCCGTTTCTTTGATTGTCTTCTTTTTTTTCGAATACTTTTTGAAACACTCATTTATATATATAGAATATATTTTTTTCTAAACATAATATTTTATATTTTTTCTAAATATAAAATGGTTTTCTAAACATACAAATATAAAAAATATTTTTAAAAATTTTATTAATATTATTATATAATAATACGCTATGATTAAAAATATGTTAAAGAATTTATTACACACAAATATAGGAAAAATTATATTGTCTATATTATTAGGTTTAGGTTTATCCACCATTTTTAGACAAGTATGTAATTCAAAAGATTGTTATAAATTTATTGGTCCAAAACACAATGAATTACGAGACAAAATATTTGCCAGCGATAGCGAAAAAACAAAATGCTACACTTTAGTAGAAGAAAATATACCTTGCGGTTCTAAAAGCAAAACATTAGAATATTCAACAAGTTTTACGTAATTACGTAATTTTCAATATAAATTTATATGTTTATTTTATTTTATTTAAAATAAATCTTATATAAATATAAATAATTTGACTAATAATATATATAAATATATGAGTAATAATTATATATATGACAATTATTAATAATATAGAAATCACTAATATTAATTTTACAATTAATTCTACAAAAATGGCGATTGCTAATAATAATCCATTAGAAGAAAAATTAAACGTAATTATTGTTATATCAAATCCTTGTTTATACGCAAAAAGATACATATTATTAAAAGAATTTGTTAAGCGAATAATAGAAGAAGAAGAGCATGTTAATTTATATATTGTAGAACTTGTATATGGGGACCAAAAATTTATAATTACTAATAAAAATAATAAGAATCATTTACAATTAAAAACAGAAGTTCCATTATGGCATAAAGAAAATATGATAAATTTAGGAGTAAAATATTTATTACCTAAAGATTATAAGGCATTTGCTTGGATAGATGCCGATGTGGAATTTGACAGTTCTAGTTGGGCATTAGATACATTAAAAATTTTAAACGGTTACAAAGACATAGTTCAATTATTTAGTCATTGTATTGATATGGATCAAGAAAAAAATAATTTAAATATATTTAATGGCTTCGGTTATTGTTTTGAAAAACAAAAAACCTATACAACAAAAGGAACAGATTATTGGCATCCTGGATATGCTTGGGCAATAACAAGAAAAGCATATGAAAAAATAAATGGACTATATGATACAGGAATTCTAGGGTCGGGCGACAGTATAATTGCTATGTCTTTAATTAATAAATGTAATTCAATAACCAATATTAACTATGATAAAGACTATAATAATAGCATGTTAATATATCAAACACAAGCATCTAAATTAAGATTAGGATATACTCCTGGAATAATACGGCATTATTATCATGGTTCTAAAATAAATCGCAAATATACAGAACGATGGAAAATTTTAATGAAATTTCATTTTAGTCCATTAACACATATAACGTATGATTCTAGTGGAATAATAATTCCAACAAACGCTTTTTCACAAGAATTTAAAGATGAAATTTTAAATTATTTTAAAGAACGTAAAGAAGACGAATAATATATTTTGCCAAATAATATACCAAATAATATATTATTTAAACTATTTAAAACCATTATGTATATAAATAATATATGATGGACGCACAAGTAGAAACATTTGCTTTTCAGGCTGAAATTAATCAGTTAATGTCGCTTATTATTAATACATTTTATTCAAATAAGGACATTTTTCTTCGTGAATTAATTTCTAATTCATCTGACGCATTAGATAAAATTAGGCATCATTCTCTTACAGATAAAAGTGTATTAGAAAGCAATCCTGAAATGTATATTCATATTATTCCAGATAAAACAAATAAAACACTAACTATTTTAGATTCGGGTATTGGTATGACTAAAACTGAACTAATTACTAATCTTGGAACAATTGCTCAGTCAGGAACAAAGGGATTTATGGAGGCAATGAAAACACAAGGAGATATTAATATGATTGGGCAATTTGGTGTTGGGTTTTATTCGGCATATTTAGTAGCCGAAAGAGTTGTTGTTACTTCTAAAAATAATGAGGATGAGCAATATGTATGGGAATCTAATGCGGGCGGTTCATTTACGGTTAAAAAAGATGACACTGGAGAAAAACTTGGTCGCGGAACAAAGATTACTTGCTATTTAAAAGATGACCAACTAGATTATTTAGAAGAGCAACGTATTAAAGAATTAATTAAAAAACACTCTGAGTTTATTAATTATCCAATTAGTCTTTATGTAGAAAAAAACATGTCAAAAGAAGAAGAAGAGGAAGAAGAAGAAGAGGAAGAAGAAGAAGAGAAAGAAGAAAAAACCGGAGAAACTTGTACTAAATGTGAAGATGAACCGGAAATTGAAGAACTAGATGAAGAAAAAGAAAAGGAAAAGGAAAAGGAAAAGGAAAAAGAAAAAGGGAGCAAAATCAAAAAAACAGTAACACAAGTAGTTCATGAATTTGAATTATTAAACAAACAAAAACCTATTTGGTCAAGAAAACCAGATGAAATTACTAGCGAAGAATATGGTTCTTTTTATAAATCGTTAAGCAATGATTGGGAAGAACATCTTGCTGTAAAACATTTTTCTGTAGAAGGACAACTTGAATTTACTTCACTTTTATTTGTTCCAAAGCGCGCACCTTTTGATATTTTTGAATCAAAATCAAAAAAGCAAGGAAATATTAAATTATATGTACGTCGTGTATTTATTACAGATAATTGTGAAGAATTAATTCCTGATTGGTTAGGATTTGTAAAAGGCGTAGTAGATTCGGAAGACCTACCTCTTAATATTTCACGCGAAATGTTACAGCAAAATAAAATTCTTAAAGTAATTAGGAAAAATATTGTTAAAAAATGTTTAGAATTATTTGCTGAAATTAGAGAAAATGAAGAAAATTTTATGAAATTTTATGAACAATTTAGCAAAAATATTAAACTTGGAATTCACGAAGATAGTTCTAATCGTGAAAAACTAGCCGATTTATTAATGTTTTATAGTTCAAAATCTAAGAATAAAATGGTTTCTTTTAAAGACTATATAAATGCTATGCCCGAATCACAAAATCATATTTATTATATTACTGGAGAATCGCAAAAATCTGTAGAAAATTCTCCATTTATTGAAAGGTGTAAAAAACGAAACTATGAAGTATTATTTATGACTGACCCAATTGATGAATATTGTGTTCAACAACTAAAAGAATTTGATGGTAAATCACTTGTTTGTGTTACAAAAGAAGGATTGAACTTTGAGGAAAGTGAAGAAGATAAAAAAAACTGGCAACAATGTATTGAGGAATTTAAACCATTAACTGAAAAAATTAAAACTATTTTAGGAGATAAAGTTGAAAAAGTTGTATTAAGCCAACGTGTTGTTGATTCTCCTTGTGTATTAGTAACAGGTGAGTTTGGTTGGTCGGCAAATATGGAAAGAATTATGAAAGCACAAGCGCTACGGGATTCTAATGCGAGTTCATATATGATGTCTAAGAAAACAATGGAAATTAATCCACACCATATTATTATTAAATCTCTTAAAGAGCAGTTAAACAACGAAAATAGTAATTCATTAAAAGACCTTGTCAATTTAATTTTTGAATCTTCACTCATTGCTAGTGGTTTTAATATTGAAGACCCGGCAACATTTGTGAATCGTATTAATAAAATGATTAAGTTGGGTCTTTCTTTAGATGAAACCGAAGAAGTCATATTAGAGAAAATTAATGAAAATGAAAATGAAAATGAAACTGAAAATCAGAACATTGAACAAACAAGCATGGAAGAGGTAGATTGATTTACATTAAAATAAAGTAAAATATATAGTACAATTACATAATAATACTATATATTGCGTTTTTAATATATTAAATATTTAGGAAACTATATTACATTAGTTATGTCTTCTTCTGGAATAACATCAATAACAGAACTGCCTCGTTCCAATATACAAAATAATAATGTTCACCAAGAATATATGATGCAACAACAACCACAAAACATTGTTATGAATAAAAATGAAATAATAATGCAATCAAATAATCAAATGCCCGGAGTAATACCCAATAGTGGATATTCAACACAGAACCCAATGTCGCAAAATTCAAATAATCCAGGAATTATGGGAAATAATGTTCAACAACAGCAACCAAACTATAATGAATTAATTAGTCAAATTCAAAAAGCAGCCGCAAGTGGAACTACTGCTTTACCATCTCGAGACATACCTATTGATCCTGTAAAAGTATCAAATGATAATCAAACGCAAGCAAATTATATACCGCCTCCGCAAGTTCAAGAAAATTATATTAAGAATTATGAAACACCACAACAAGTCATAGAAGAAAATAATAAAAAAATTAACGCTGCTAATCTATATGATACTTTATTTTACGAAATGCAATTGCCAATAATAATAGCACTGCTATATTTTTTATTTCAATTACCAGCAATAAAAAAACATAGTAAAAATATGTTTCCCTTCTTATTTAAAGATGATGGCAACCCAAATTTATACGGTTTTATATTTAATAGTGTAATGTTTGCTTCAATGGTTTATATTTTATTAAAAGTACTAGCCAAATTACCCAAATAATAATAATAATATTTTAATCAGCGTACTAAAAGTAGTTAAATTATATTAATATACTTATATTTTAATCAGAGTACTATAACTATTTAAACTATATTAATATAATTATAATTTAAATAGTATTAATTAGTAATAATTAAATAAATATTATTAAATGTCTACAAATATTGATACACAAAGTGATTTATTATTAGAAAAATTATTACAATTTTATAATAGTAACAATAATTTTGATAAAATGATAAATATTATAAATGGAACGTCAAAAATATCACTTAGAATTGTAGATTGGTTTGTCACAAATTATTCCAAGAAAAACTATATTGTATATGAATTAGATAATATAAAAAATGACAGAGTTAAAGTATATAATGATTATAAACTAAAACTTAAAGCATATAGTAAGAAAAAATTCGATCCTTTTTGTCGTTGGGAACGAATAAATGTTCCTTATAAAAATGATACTTGTATTCAAACAACATTAGGACAATTAAATTTTTTCAAGTGGTGTATTGAAAATAAAATATTAGATTATATTGAAGAAAATTATAAAATTATTGAAAATGATATGAATTTAAGAAATACTTCGGCCAAAGTTAAAAATTCGTCATTAAACTCAAATACATCAACAACATCATTAGAAAGTACTGATTCTTATTCGTCAAACAATTCAATTAGTTCAAACAATTCAATTAGTTCAAATAATTCAATTAATACAAATAAGACTCGTAAAAAACGAGAAGAACTTTCAAGCAACGCATCAAAATCAATTAAAAAAGAATTCATAATTACAACAGTTGAATTTAATTAAACATAACTATAAACATGTTATAGTGTATGTTATTATATAATAACATTTCGTTATTTATAATATTATAAAGAAACAATTTATATTAATTATGGGCAATAATAATAGTATTAATAAAGTCAATTTTGAATATATTCAAAAATGTATAAATTATGGAAACGAAAAAGTGCTATTAATTAATACAATGGATTATAGCAAACAAGATTGTTTGATAAAAAATTCAATTCATGCTTCAAAAGAAGAAGAAATATTAAATAATTGTTTAAAAAACAATAAAACTGTAAAAATTGTAATATATGGCGAAAATTGTACGGATAATAGAGTTATTGTTAAATATACACAATTATATAAATTAGGTTTTGTTAATTTGTATGTATATATTGGGGGTTTATTTGAATGGTTATTATTACAAGATATATATGGAGATGAAGAATTTCCTACTTCATCAAAAATTATAGATATTTTAAAATATAAAGGGACAAGCGCGAGTAGTTATATTAGTATAAAAAATAATATATAATATACAATTTTTATAATATATTTTTATAATATATTTTTTATAAATTATAATATTAGAGTTTTTATTATATTAATTTTATAAATTATTATAATAAATGGACATTAATTTTATATTATTGGATTTAGAAGTTATTAAACAGTTAGAAGATAATGATAAATTAGGAGTGTTAACCTTACCTGGTTCGACTAAATTATGTGTTGATGCTTTTGGTTATACAAGTTCATTAACCCGTTGGTATAATAATTTTAATAGAGAAACAAGTATAGTCTATTTAGAACAACTAACAAATAATATAGAAAAAATAAGCGATTTCATAATTAGCGGACAACACAACGAAGAAGGAGAAATAGTAAGAGAGGCAATTAATAACGCATTAAGCGGATTAGAAAAATTACGAATAACATATATTAGTGATTCAATTATTGCCGCGCGGATTACTTTAATTATTAATAAATTGAAAAATTTATCTAAAAATTTAAAAAATTTTACAAATAATACATACAATTTTATTAATGAAATTGAAAACGCAAATAACGCAAATAACACTAATGCTAACGCGAATGTTAATGTTAATAATTCAATAACACCTATTCAATAATATTTATTAATTAAATAATGACATTATATAGTTAGTTCAAAATTTTTTAATACAAACATATATTCCTCTTCAATTTTAGTATAATGATTTAAACCATTAATAATAGTCCAACTAATAATATAATTGGATTCTAATAATTTTGAGCATTTTATTTGAAATTCTAAATTATAGACATCATCTTTGTTTCCACTAAAAAAAAATATGGGAGTAGTATTATTAGTTTTTAAATTTATATACTTATACATATAGAGAGATTTAATACAAAATAATCCTCCTAATGGTTGGGGTAGAAACTTTAATATATTAAATAATAATGTCCCTCCTTGTGAAACACCTACTATAAATATATTTTTATAACTTTTTAAAATTGCGGCTTCATTATTTATAATAGACACAATTTTTTGTGTTTGTAAATTAAAATCATCACTATTTATTTTATCCAATTTATTTAAATTGTTATAACAAGTATAATAATTATACCATGATTTAACATTATATTGTTTATTATTTGGATAATCAATGTCCATACATGGAGACTCTGGCAAAATAAATTTAATATTATTAGTATTTGCATGATTATTTTTAAAATACTCAATATAATCATTAAAGTATGTAGAATCCGAGAACATAGGATGTAGCATTATAAAAGTATATTTGTGTTTTTTTATACTATTAATATGTATATTATTAATATACATAATATTACATAATAATACATAATATTTTATGCATAAACATTACATTTTTTAGTTGGTTTTTTCACATAGTCCTGTTATTTTATTTCTTCGTGTGCCATTAGGGCATCGTTTATAATTCACTTTTTGCTTTGATGTTTCATTTTCTTTTTTATTAGCATTAGTTTTATTTGGTTTTAATAAGTTTTGTTTTGCTTTTTCTATCCACCATGCGTATTTCTTGGGATCATCTTTCTCTAAATCAGTAAACAATTCCCAAGTCATAATTTCAATTCTATCTTCATCTACATCGCGCCCCATGTCTATAATCGCTTGTTTTACCTTTGATTTATTGAATTTACCAAAGAGGCGTGCTGCTTCATCTTTTATTTTAGCTTTTTGTAAGACTTGTAATTTTCGTCGCGTTTTGCGTCCTCTAAAAATTGACTGAATTTTAGTTGCCTTTTTATTTTTTAAACTTCTGTTACTTAATGAATGTGGTGATGGCATTTATAACATAGCAAAATATTATATTTTACTATATTATAGTTTTATTTATTTTAGGCTAAATATTTAATTATTTTAGGCTAAATATTAATCTATTAATATTCAGACACAGGTTTAATTTCTAGGCTTTTGTCTCGCTGTGACAACTTTTTTTTTGTCTTGGCAATCTGTTTTGTATGATGTTTATCGCTTAGGTCGCACCATACATGATAGGCCATAGTCTTAATATTATCTTTATCAACATCGCGAGCCATTTTATTAATCGCTTGTACAGCTTTCTTTTTAGTAGCTTTACTATTACAAAAAAGATGCTCGGCTTGTTTTTCGAGTTTTTCTGCTTCTAATTTTCGTCGCGTAGCATATTCTCTATAAGTTCTCTGAATCTTAGTAGCTTTTTTATTTTTTAGACTTATATTACTTGTAGTACGTCGTGGAAGGATTTGTAATGTAGATAGACTTTTAGATAATCGACTAGTCAAATTTGATAAACTTAATGGTGATGGCATTCATAATATAATAAAATATAAAAATCTTAAAAATTAAATTAATATTTAACTGCTTTCTTTTGCGTTGCTTTTTTCCTGTTTTTTCCTGCTATTGATTTTTTTATAATATCACTTTCTGTAATGTATGTAAGTTGCTTAATATTTGGATTACGCAGTCCGTGTGTTGTAACGCCTGTTGTAAATAGTTCTTTCACCAATGTAGTGTCTGGGATTGCTATATGAATAGCATGTCTAGTTTCGTTAGAAAACTTTATTATTTCATTTATTTTTTTTACTATGTAATCTATAGTAACAGACATTTAATAATATACTATATAAAAAAAATTTATAGAATAAAATTAATTACAATGTTAAACAATTAAAAATATATTAAAAAATAGATATTACAAAAATATATTTAAAAGATTACTAAGTTTATAAAATAATAAAATCATACACTTTTTTTGTTACTTCATCGTAAAAATTATTGTCTATAAATTGGCTTGTATTTGTTTCTTCATTTCCGTCAATGACTAATACTAACCCTTCTTCAATAGCAGTTTGGTTATTTAACCATATATCATGATAATGATGACAATCTTTTAAATATTGAATTGGTATAGTTTCCCCAAGACGACCCCGTTGTTTTACACGCAATTCACAAATCTCAGGACACGTTCTAATATAAACTATTTTTAAATCTTGAAAAATAGTTTGAAACTCATTAAACAAATTCAAATAAATTATATATTCAATAAGACTCATTTTTTTAGAATCATATAGACTTTTTGCGAATACAAATTTGTCTGTATAAACGGAGCGTTCGCTAATAATAACATCGTAATTTTCTTTTAGTGCTTCTTTCAATAAAGACAAACGACTAGTATATGCCATTACTTGAAACGCAAAACTGTAGCGCTCATTATTTTCATAAAAGTGCGTAATAATACTTTTTCCATTAGCATCTCCAATTGATTCCCAAATTGAAACAGGTTCTTGTAAAAAGCAGATTTTACAAGTATTGTTTTTTGAAGCGCAATAATTAGCCAGATTTTTTTCCAAATAACGCATAATGCTTGATTTTCCAGAACCAATATTTCCATCAATTGATATAATCAGAGGTGCCATTAGAATGTATATAGTTTTATGATGATTTGTTTAAAATAAAATTTATAACCTAATCAATTTTAATTTGTTAAAAACTAAAATATTATACATAATTACGTAACCAATCTTCGGCTAAGAATTTGGCATCATCACTATAATAAAATTTAATTAATTTACGTAGTCTCTGTGTTGGTTCGCTATTTAAACGTTCATCTGATAAATCTGTATCTCGTGTAGTAATTTTTTCCCAACTGTCTCTAAATTTCTGTAAATTCTTTATTAACTCTTCGCGCGTCATTGAACTTATTGGTTTGGTTAGTGGTTCATACATTCCCCTATAATTAGTAATTGGTTTACTAATCCTATCCTCAATGATTTTTGTTGCTTTTTTTTGTTGGGCTTCATCTAATAAATTATAAATTAATTTTAAATCATTACTTTCGATTGTTGAACCACTCAATCTAAATAAACCTTGGGCCATCTTTTCTTTTGAACCTCTTGTTGTTACATTATGTTTTTTAAGTAGTTGTCTTAATTTATCTACTGAAATGTCATATTTTTTGCTTTTATGAATAGTATATTTTTTAGTTTTATTTTGATTATTTCCTTGATTGTTTCCTTGATTATTTCCTTGATTGTTTGTCTTTTTTGTTTTATTCACTTTAGACCACCGCTTACTAGTTTTTGTTTGTATTATGACCCACATATTACCATCATTGCCTTGCTTCTTTGTTCCTAAAGCAAAGTTATTAGCACTTTCTTGTGGTGCTTTTCTAGTTGGCATTATATATTATATTTTATATATTATATATTATATATTTAATATATAAAATAGAAAATAGAAATTTAAAGAAAATTGTATACTAAAATAATTATTAAACAATAGTATTTAAATATTTATTAACTTTATTAGTAAATATTTAATAATTACTTTAATAATGGAGTTTATTATTAGAGAAAATATTATTCCTTTTACAAATATAAACTTGGCATTATTTGCTTTATGTTATTTTAAACCTTATAATATTTATATAGATTATGATTATTTATATAGTATTAACTATTGTTGGAATTATGTAATTTTTTTTACATTTCACGGAGCATATTTTATAGATAATACAACTTTTAAGAGAATGGCTATTAGAAAAAGAATATCGTTACCCATTTTTCATATTGGAAATATGATTCTACATAATTTACCATTTGTATATGTTAACATTTATATACCCGAGAACGTTACATTGTATCATTCGTTGTTAGGATGTTTAACTAATTTATTATGGTGTTATTGGGCAACATTTGGAACATTTGATATTGAACATGTATATGTATATATGAAAAAACAGCAACAAATTAAGTTATATATAATAAATATAACTTCCATATTTTATGTCCCATTGATTTATCATATTAGTAAAAATATAAGAAATAGTTTACTATCTTAAATATTACTAAGTAAATAATTAATCAATTAATATTATTTAAATAATTAATAATATTATTAATTATTTATGAAGTTTATTATTAGAGAAAATATTATTCCTTTTACAAATTTTAACTTAGTATTATTTGCTTTATGTTATTTTAAACCTTTTACTAATTATGTAAGTTATGATTATTTATATAGTATAAACTATTCTTGGAACCATATAATTTTTTTTACATTTAATGGAGCATATTTTATAGATAACACTAGTTTTAAAAGAATGGCTATTAGAAAAAATCTTTCGCTTCCTAGTTTTCATATTATGAATATAATTTTACATAACTTACCATTTATATATGTAAACGTTTATATACCTACTAGCTTTACATTATATCATTCATCGTTAGGATGTTTAATAATGTTATTATGGTGTTATTGGGCAACATTTAGAACATTTGATTTTGATTACATTTATGTATATATGAAAAAACAGGATCAAATTAAGTTATATATAATAATTATAAGTTCCATATTTTATGCTCCGCTGATTTATCATAGCAATAAATATATAAGAACTGTTTTACTATTAATGTAAAAAATAATATAAAGACTATTTTACGTATTAAATTAATAGGTTATAGCAATCTATTCATTTTTAAGCATTGGTGCCCGAGTGGTCTAAGGGGTGCGACTCAAGTTCGCATGGCTTCGGCCTCGTGGGTTCGAACCCCACCCAATGTAAAATTTATTTTTTTTTGTTTTATAAAATATTTTTATGAAATATTTTATAAAAAAATAGTTATTATTTTATAGAAATCAACACAACTTAAGATTTTTTAATTATTTATTTGTAATCAAGAGTTAATATTTGATTGACGTCTTAGTGGAGGTGGTTCGTTGTTGCGAGCACTTGGAGGTGGTGTGACATAAGATTGTGTGCGTTCAACTTGTGTAAACGCAGTTGCCATACTACTTTTTTGCCTATTTACAACATTTCCAACAGACCTATATGCTGACATACATTCTTCTTGTGTTTCACTATAATTAATAGCATGAGTTGGTAAAATACCAATTTTGGATGCTTCAAAAATAGCGTCTTGATTAGCACCTAAGTAAACTAGCTCAATATTATATGATTTTTGTGCGCTGCTAATAAGTTTTTTAAGAGAATCCACATTAAATTTTGTACTACAATTTTCACAACCATCTGTAGCAACATAAATTAAACACTTGTCATAACATTTTGGATCATGAAGTTTTTTCTCCATAAAATAAGTTAGCGTAGAACCAATAGCATCATATAATGCTGTTTGTCCTCGTGGGACATATTGTCTAAGTTCAATTGGTCTAACCTGTGTAATATTTAATGATCGAATTAACATTTTTTCTTCATGATCAAATAATTTAATAGATACATTTACTTGCTCATTTGGTTTTAAATCTTGCTTAATAACTTCAAGTGAAGAGTTTACTCCACCAATAGTATCTTGTTCTTTACCATTCATGGAACCTGAGCGGTCAATAATAGCAACAACTTCTTGAGTAAATGATGCCATAATAGTAGTGTTTTAATATAATTTAAATAATTATTTTTAAATCAATTTTTTTTTGTTTGTTTTAATATTTGTAATAAAGAAAAATTATTAGGCTAAAAAAAATTGATTAATTATTTATTTTTATAATACTCAATATATACTATATAATGCTAAAGCAGCAAATGCTTATTGAGAAAACTAATTATGAACCCCATCTTAATATTGAATTACTTACAGGAGCATTTATAGAAAATAAATTTAAAAATATATGTGCAACAACTATTTATCAGGCTTATGTTAATGAAAGTTTAATAATTGAATATTTGAAATATAGACAGGCCGCAGATCCTCAAACATTTACTGATATAACATTTACTATAGATTTGCCATTTGTTAAAGATTATATTGAACATATAAAACATGTTTGTATAACTTGCGAAGACATTCCTGTAATAACTTATGTATATAATACGCTATTGCGCGAACCAGGAGATAGGGAACTGTGGCCACACGATGAAGCCTCATTAATCCTTGATAAAATACATTGCTTCTTTGATATTGATGAAAACAAGTTAGCAAATGAATTAGTAGAAGTAATAAGTGAAATTTATTATAATACATTGTTTTAAGGCATAAATCAAATTGCTTAAAAAAATGATAATATTAATTATAAAATATTTTTTTATTAAATAAAACAATAACAATTTTTAGAGCAATAATAAAATTTGCTTTGTTTTTTATAAAAATCGTGCTGTAGTTTATATTTTTTATTGCACACATGACATTTTATGTTTGTTAAATTATTGACTATGTATATTATATCATCATTTAAGAGTACTATTTTAAATGTAGAATTTTTTGTTTTTAATTTTAAAAACATTACAAAAATAATAGTAAAAATATATTTATATAATTTTTGTAATGTATTATGTAGCAAATTTTTCTTCTATTTTTTTTATAAATAGTTCTAAATTTGTGTTAAATAATGTTACATTTGAACATAATGCTTTTAATGTATTTCTTTTAGTGCCTGATTTTTTATCGTATATTAAATAATATTTATGCGCTTCTGTTTCGTGTTTTTTTATAGTAATATATTTTGGCAATATTATTGGATTTTTTTTGTTTTGTAAAATATTTTCTTTAATATGTTCATCTTTTACAACATGTGTTTCATCTTTAATTTGTTCATCTTTAATTTGTTCATTTTTAATTTGTTCATCTTTAATTTGTTCATCTTTAACTTGTTCATCCTTATTATTTATTTCATATTCTTCTTCTATAATTAATAACATTTTTTTTATTTCTTCCAATTTTTCTAATATAGTTATTTTATTTGATTTAGATGATACATATAATTTATTATTTATATTGTGAGGGTGTTTTTCTATTTTAAAATATTCTCTATAGCATTTATTTTTTTGGTCATAACATTCTTTATAATAATTAACATAAATAGGTAAATCGCATTGTTCAATGTGTTCTGGTAATTTTACGGCATTATGCTTTCTTTCTCTCTTAACTTCTTCTTTTGTTATAATAATATTTGATAAATCATTCATTTATATTAAAATAATACATTAAAATAATACATTAAAATATAACAGATTTTGTTAAATATAACCAAAAGAAAATTCCAACAAATGCTTTGGCAGTCAAATCTAACATATTATATCCTAGCATTTTAGTTGCTTCATTAGCATGATAAAATACTCCATACAAAGACCACAAACCTATATATAACCAAAATATTACTTTAGATTGATATGTTGTTTTTGAAGATGTCATAAAAAGTTTCCAAATTGTGCTAAATGTTAAAAAAAAGAATATAAAACCTATAAAGTTGGCTAAACCCCTGTTTAATAAACCTGTTTCCCCACTATATCCAAAACCCAACATTAAAAAATTAAAAAATATAACTAATAAAAATGGTTTAACTCTAACTGGAATTTTATTTTCATACCCTAATACCATAGAAAGGGCCAATAACATAAGCGGAGTAGTAATTACCCAATCAGAATAACGCATATTATTAATTTTTTCTATAGGAATAGTATCAACAGAGTTGTTATTTTCTTTTTCATCTTTTTTATCTTTTTCATCTTTTTTATCTTGTGATTTATTTATTTCGACTATAAATAATCCATAAAAGTAACTAGCAATAACCGAAACACATGTTTCTAAATTTAAAATATGACGAACTTGCGGAATGGGACTTCGTAATGCTTCAATAAATGTAATTACTGTGGTAGTAATCAAAAAAATATATGTAATATAAAAACTATTTATGACTAACGACGTTTTCATAGTAGTGCTTATATATTTACAAATATATTATTTAAAAGCATAAAAGATAAAAAAAGTTTTATTTTTTATATAAATTATAAAACTTTTTCTAAATATTAATAATTTAGAAAAATATTTAATTCGAGTAAGCTAGACCACCCATACCCGACATAATGCGGAGAACATTGTAGTTAACAGCATAAACTCTGACTTTAGCAGTGCTTACACCCGAAACAGTGGCATTGGATAACACTAACTGTAATGTCGCATTATCAATTCGCGAGAAATTGCATGTTCCGGATGGTTGATGCTCCTCTGGTCTTAGGGCAAACGAATAAACATTAATACCGGTGTCTGGTGCGCGAGTGTGGTGCTGGAAAGGTTGAACCAAGTCGAAGTATGTGCCTTCACGCTCAGAGAATCTGTCTTGGCCATTTAATTGTAATTTGGCAACAACAACTGGATTTTCACCCCAGCAATGCATGTCTAACGCAGTTTCAGCTAAAACGAAGGTTCCCGCGTCCGAAACGCCCGAGTCTGTGCTGTTAGTGACACCACCCCACGCGCTCGCGGCTGTTCCAGAAGTTGTAACATCATTGGCAAATGGATCTTGGAACATTCCACTGGCATTAATAAACGCATTGCTAGTAGCACCGGATGAAGATATAGCATTTTTACCGCCAAACGCATGAACAGCATTTGGTAAGGCATCAAAAGCATCGGTGTAGTTAAAGGGTTGAGCACCTAACAATCTATTTAAATCAGTTGATTTGGCTACCGACGAACAATAATCAACATTCGCATCTGGTTGAACAACCCAGATTAACTCTTTGCAAGGATGATTTAAATTTAATTTGATTTTATTTGACGATGAACCAACCGATTCATCGCCAGTGAACTGTAATTGTTCAATTAAATATTCGTGTGGGTTTTGGGCCATGCGCCTACGTTCATCTGTGTCTAAGAAAATGTAATCAACAAATAAAGACGCGGCGGCTAGCGATTGTTTGTATGCGTTATTAACTTTTTCACCAGTTCCGTCAAGTTTATCTACGGCCCATAAGCACTCTTCAATGTTGCGAATATCTAAATTGATTTTTACTTCGTGGTATTGTAAAGCAATTAAAGGTAGTGCTAAACCAGGATTGCGGCAAAACCAGAACTGTAGTGGAACATATAGGGTTGTTTCGGGGAGCGCTCTGCGTGGAGCACAAACTTGACGAATACCATCAGCCGAGCAAGGACCATCAACTTCGGCAAAATCTGGGTCGCAAATGTAGGTTAATTGGGTAGTATTACCAATCATTTTGTAGTATCCACGTTCTTGTTCTTTTGATAGAGTTAATTGGCACCATATATGCATCCAATCACCATATTGACGGTCAATTCGTTGGCCACCAATTTCAACTTCAACCTGTGAAATTAACTGCTCACCTGGGAAATCTAACCATCTGGCATATACATCTGTAGTTCCTGTGGTATTTAATCCTTGACCGATTTCAGGAAGAGTAATCTGTAAGTAAGTGCGGTAAGCTAAATCACCATTGCGCGAAATAGTGCATGTAACTCTGCGACCGAAATCTGCTTGACCGTTGAAAGTTTGTTCAATTGATTCCATCGCAAAGTTGGTATGCCTACGGTAAGTTACTTTCCAGAAGGTAATTTGAGGATTACCTGTTAAATAAACATCTTGAGCGCCATAGGCAACTAATTGCATTAATCCACCAGCCATTTTTTTATAATATTCCTAAAGAAAATAATTTTTTTAAATTTAATTTAATTAATTTAATTAATTTAATTAATTTATAAAAAATTATATTAAATAATTTAATAATTTAATAATTTAATAATTAAATATATTAATATATAAATTTTTATTGCTCTAAAAATATAATCTTAAGTAAATGAAAAAATTTAATGCTATTAAAACTACATTGGATAGCAAGCATAATGAAATAATAAAATCTTTCAAACATAATGATGAGGTAGTTATTCCTAAACACTTAAAACAAATTGATAAACTTGAATTGTTGTTAAATAAATCAAAAAATAAATTAGAAATATTAGAAAATATTAATAAACATAAAAATCTAATAAAATCACTAAAAAATAAAGAAAAGAATTATTATTTAAATAATTCTAAATATATATTTGATTATTTTGAAAATAAAAAGAATATATCTACTAATGATACATTTGAAAATTCTGATAAAAATAATATAGTAAAGCAATTTTTTTCATTAAATATTTCAGACGAATCAAATAATACTATAAATTTTGAAACAAATAATGCTAAAATAACAGATGAAAATTATATTAAAACAAACAATAACAATTCAATAGATAAATACTTTAATAATATTGATTCTAAATACTTAAATTATGATAAATTTATTTACCCATCAGATATATGTAATTTATGTAAAAAAGGGGAAATGGTTTATGTAGAAAGTGAAGGCATGTCTATATGTAGTAATTGTTCCAATAGTATTAAATATTTAATTGAAATAGATAAACCTTCTTATAAAGAACCCCCAAAAGAGGTATGCTTTTACGCGTATAAAAGAATAAATCATTTGAAAGAAATATTAGCACAATTTCAAGCAAAAGAAAGCACAAATATACCCGACGAAGTATTTGAAAATATTAAAAATCAAATAAAAAAAGAACGCATAAGTCTTAATGAATTAACAAATAAGAAAACCAAAGAAATATTGAAAAATCTAGGATACAATAAATATTATGAACATATTCCATTTATAAAAGATAAATTAGGAATAAGACCTCCAATAATGAGTGCGGAATTAGAAGAAACATTATGTAACTTATTCATGGAATTACAAAAACCATATTCAAAATATTGTCCAAAAGATAGAGTAAATTTTTTAAACTATTATTATACATTATATAAATTGTGTGAATTGTTAAATGAGCGCAGTTTTTTGCCTTATTTTCCTATGTTAAAAGACCGAGAAAAACGCATAGAACAAGACCAAATATGGAAGAAAATTTGTGAAGATTTAGGTTGGAAATTTATTCCTATACCTTAATCATGTTCATAATTACAATAATACAAAGTTTTGAAATTATGATTACATTTTTTATATTTTTTTATTAATGTCTTCTTGTTTTTCTTTTGGGTGTCTTAGGTCTTCTTAATTGTCTTCTAGATTGTCTTCTGCCACCAATAGGAACACGACTCTTCCTAAGACTATCTTTGGTGTGAACGCCTGTTTTCCTTTGGGGGGGGTCATCTCTATAAAGAACAGTTTGGGGACGACGACTATAACGAGGATAACCATAAAACTTGTTAAGAGCTCTTCTAAGACTATCTCTGGTGTGAAATCTTTCTGGTTCCCTTGGGGAGGGGTCATCTTCAAAAAGAGGAGTTTGGGGACGACGACTTTCTCTAAGACTCTGTTCGGTGAAAAATCTTTGTTTTGGGGGGTCAGTGGTTTCGAGCGGAGCATAGCTATTGGCGTAGCCTTTTGGGGCATAACCATTTTCAATACCGTTGCTCATTTGATATATATAATATATATAAAATATATATATAAAATTATTCTACAAAAATAATAGTCTAATTGTTTTCCTAAACTAGATGTTTTTTAATTATTATTATACATTACATAAATTAAATATATAAATGATTATAAAATGATATGTTAGTACAATAGTTAGCAAGTGAAGTTAATAAAATAGTTATTAGTAAAATTTAATTTATTAATCATCAAACTCCAGTCCTGTTAATAATCCGCTAAAAATATTGATTATGTCTAAATAGTAATCTAAGGATGCTGTTATAAAGTCTCCGCTATAATTTCTTTGTAATATACTATTAGTATCATACACAATATATATTGAAAATAGTACTAATGAACCAATAACTATTATTTTTGTTAAAAACGAAGATTCAACAATAAAAAGTTGGACTATAGAAACAATGATTAAAAATAAAAGAGCAAAGAACAAACCTAAACCAAATTGCAAACCTAATTTAATACCACTGGCAATTAATGCCACTCCAAACGCAAACATAGTAACAAAAATACTAGCCGTTCCGACTAAAGCACTTTTGACAATACCGGGATCTACTCCTGATTTTCTATATCCTAAAATTACACCAAAAGCGCTTGAAAAAATAGAAAATAATATAAATTTTAACCATGGAGGCATAGTAATAAATGCCAAAATTAAAATTACTACAATTACTACAATATAGGCCCCAATAAGTTTGCTATTAAATTTTTTCTTACCGTCTTCTTCCTCTATTTTAACATTTTCACTTACATAATAAGTAATATAAAGTTGGGATAGTAAAGTTGCTAAAATTAGCGCAAAAAATCCTTTTTTTTCACTTATTAACTTAAATAATTGCGTTAAATTATTGTTTTTAAAAATTGATTTTTTATTTTTATTTGCTAAATTTGATTTGCTAGAATTCATAGATTATTTTTATAATATAATAAAATATTATTTTATTATATAATATAATATAATATAATATAATATAATATATGCCTTCTCAAACACGGAGTTCATCGCGACTAAGAAGTTCGGCAGCTAAAAAAATTCAAGCCAGATTTAAAAGTAGAAAAAGAAAAATACAAAGACAAAGGTCAAGTGCAACACGAAAAATACAGTCACTATTTAGAGGTAACAAAATTAGAAAATCAATAAAAAAAATAGACTCTTTAAGTCCAAGAACAAAACTCATTACACAAACAAAAAAATCATTTAAGGATAATCTAAAATTAATGAGATTAATGCAAAGAGCGCGTAAAATTCAGTCAAGAGTTCGGGGAAGACAAACTAGAAAAGTAATAAATAGAGAAAAAAATACTAGTACAACAGTTCATGATTGTTCAATATGTTTTGAACCTATGACTAAAGATGTTCGTATTGCATTACCTTGTGGACATAGATTTCACGACTACTGTATAAGGCGTTCATTGACTAGCACTAATGGAACTTGTCCAAGGTGTAGGAGTGTTGTAACTAATATACCATATGTACCAGAAGGAAGAGCAAATCGAACATTTGGTAATGTTCCGCTTTCACAACAGCAACCACAAGCACCTCCAACACCACCACCAATATTAGATCCAACACAACGAAGACAATACATATTACAACGGTCGCGAGAAATTGAAATGCTAGAACAACGATTAGCACAACTACCCGACCCGAGAGAAATGCCAAATATAACTTTAAATCAAGCATTACATATTCAACATAACGCACGCCAACTTGTAACTGAAATACGAAGCATATTTTATGAAGCTTCTGAAAATTATCAGAACTATAGAAATGTTAGAATAAATGGTAACCCAATTGACCAAGATGTTACTACTATGTATTATAGAGCGCAAGATTTATTACATCGCGCGCAAGTGCTTAGGAATAATGCTACGCAAATTGTAGATGAACTTGGTGATGGTGAAATTCCTGATCTTATCTAATATTATTTTATTTTCATATTATTTTTATTTTCATATTATTTTATTTTCATATTACTTTATTTTTATATTATTATGTTGCTATAACATAATAACATAATATGAGCAATACACAAAAAAATAAGAAAAATCATAATACTAACAATTATGATTTAGTAATAATTGGCGGAGGCATTTCAGGTATTTACACTTTATATAAATTGTCAAGCAAATATCCACAACTAAAAATTCTATTATTAGAGTCTAGTGAGCGTTATGGTGGGCGAATAGTTTCTTATAAAGAAACTATAGACGGCGAAGAATATATTATGGATTTAGGTGCTGGACGATTAGGACATCATCATAAACTTATAAATAATTTAATAAATGAACTTGGTCTAAAACCTAAAATTATTGACATACCCAATACTAAAACATATATAGAAGTGTCAGAAAATAATAGTGCTTGTGACAAAACAAATTTTAAAGATAGCATTATGACCAAATTAACAAAGTTTTTCTTAAGTCCATTGGTTTCCAAATTAGGCAAGTCAATACTACAAAAATTTTATGTAAGTGAATTAATAAAAAAATATATGTCACTTTCATTTTTTCAAAAAGTGGTTTCTGTATTTGAATATTCTTCAGATTTAAACGAATTTAATGCTTATGATGCTATTGAATATTTTAAATATGATTATAATAATGAGTCAAAATTTTTTACACTAGTTGGAGGACTAGAGCAAATAATAGAGAATATGTTGGTTGTTATTAAAAAAACAAAATCTTATAAATCAAAAAATATAAAGTTATTGAATCTCTCTAGTGTTGAAAATATAATTAAAAAAAATACTAATTTATTTAAAATAGTAGTAAATAATTATAACAAATCAAAAGTTTATAATGTTTATTCTAAATATGTAATATGTGCTCTACCTAAACAAAGTTTGAAAAAATTAGACTTATTTAAACCTTTTTTGAGAGATTTAAATTCAATTAATTCTATAAATTTATTGCGAATATTTGAAATTTATAATAAAACAAACGGTGAAACATGGTTTAAAAATGTAAAAAAAACAATTACAAATAGTCAGGTTCAATTTGTAATTCCTATTAATCCAAATAATGGACTAATAATGAGTAGTTATAGTGATTGTGCTAATGCGAGATTTTGGAACTTGTTGCGCGCTAAAAAAGGAATTACTTATGTTAAAAACATACTAAATATAAAACTAAATCAATTATTTAGTATTTATAACATAACAATTCCGCCCAGCAAATACATAAAAATGTATTTTTGGGATGCAGGTGTGGCGTGTTGGAAAAAAAATGTAGATTCTGATTATTTAAGTTTAAAATTATTAAATCCATTACCTAATGTTTTTATTATTGGAGAGAATTATTCTAAATATCAAGCGTGGTGCGAAGGAGCATTAATGACATCTGAAAATTGTATTTCCAAATTAGATACTATTTTATTGAGACCTATGAATATAAACACTTTAAAACATACACGCAAATTGGGCGGTAAAAAATTTAGTAGGCGCAATAAAAAAATCTTTACATTGGGCGAAGTTCAAAAACATAATACTAAAAAAGATGCTTGGACAATAATTGAAAATAAAGTTTATAATATTAGTAGTTGGATTCCAAAACATCCTGGAGGAGAGATTATTATGAAAGCTATTGGAAAAGATGCCACACAACTTTTTATAGAACATGGTCATCCTAGTTATGTAAAAAAAACTATTTTACCAAAATATTATATTGGAAATCTTAAAAAATAATATAGTTTTATATAAAATATAAAATGGGAATACTAACTTTGCCAATGAAATATGTCAATATATTACACATTTTAGTTATAGGTGCTTCATTGGTTTATATTGGTTATTTTCAAAATAAGTCAGCAAAACCAATATATTATTTATTAGGATTATTGGGATTAGCAATTGTATTCTTTGTTCCATTTCCTAACTTAGACTTTACAAATATGAGAAACTTACTTTACATTGCTCATTATATATTATTTATTCCAGGATTTTTAGCATTGGCCTATTTTGGATTACAACAAAAAATAAGTAAAGAAACATATAGCACATTAGGATTTGTTGGAGCATTTATTATTATTTATCATTTATATAAATTAATAGTGCGAATTAGCAAAATAGCCAAATAATATTTTCTTAATATATTTGCATAATATATATGCGTAGCACAAGAAAACTTGGTAAACAAGTTAAAAAAAAGCATAAATCAAAAAGACTTGGGCAAAAAAGACTGGGAAAAGGTCCTGAAGACGAAGTGCCATTTTTACTTAAAGAAATGTTAGATGCTACCAGTTTAAGTAGTCATAATCGAAATTTTAATGAACAAATGCTTGTATCACAAATACTTCAAGATGTTCCTAGAGCATATGTAACAAGAGCGTTAGAAAACGCGCCTTATAAGAAGGAAGTGCGCGAACGACTTAGTAAAAGATTTAAACAAACTGCTAAATCACGTGCTATGGTTGATAAGATAGTGAATGCTATTCCAATAAGACTTATGACAATTGAGAGAAAAAAACAACCTTTACTAAAAGAACTAAAAATAGCACAAGCAGCATTAGATGCTCATATAGTAAAGTCTCAACAAATTCATGATCGCAAAGAGCAGCTCTATAATGAACTTGGTGTTCTAGAAGCGGAACAAGACGAACTTGAGAAAGTTATTAGGCATTCCAAATTAGATAAATATGTTGATTTAAAAAAGAAATACGATGAACTTAATAGAAGTCAAAGCATGTTGAAACGCTTGAGCGCTCCTTTAATCAAATTAAGACTTGAAACAATGCGTTTTGGTCCTAGAGGTAAACTTTATGCTCTTATAGATAAAATAGAAAAATTAAACCAAATTTATACTAAAGCAAACGAAGACAGTATTACAGCATACAAGGAAGAAGATAGACTAACACTAATAGTTAATAATTTAAAAACTCAACTGGAAAATTTGGAAGATTTGGAATTTTAAGAGAGAGCTAACGATCTAAAAATTAAAGTTTTCTATATATTATAATTTATTAATAATTTATTATAATATTATAATATGCCAGGAACACAAAGACTTAATACAATAAATATAAGAAGATAAGAGTTAGCAACGCGAAGAAGAGAATTAGAAGAACGTTTAATACCGTTAAGATTACGACTAACTGACCTTACTAATGCTGTAATCTTAGCACGTAATCGCGTAAATACTGATTGGAACCGAGCTCAAGACGCACGAATTGAAACACATGATCGAGAAATTCTTATAACTAGAGGCTTGAAACAAACTAATTTAGGAATTGCAATTAGAGAGGAAGAGCATAAAAGAAGACAACACTATGATAATAATACTATGGCAAGTGATGCTTTTAGACAAGCCACAGCAAGACTCACAAAACTTAATAAAAGAAGGGAAAATAAAAGACGTAGTCAATTAAATGCTTTAAGAGAAGAAAAAGAAAGAACTGAAAGAGAGTTTATTGCTTCAAGAGACGCACATGCTTTACTAAAGAGTGAATTAGATTCTTTAACATATACACTAAGACAATTAGAAACTGCTCTTAGTGCTGTAGTTGATGAAGAAGCCAGGTTAAATTTAGGACGCGGTAAAAAACAGCATCGTTCTACATATAAAAAAATAAGAAATAGTACTAATTATTACAGGAATTCTCTCAAAAAGTTATAGACATAGTAGAAAAATTTACACTAATAATAAATTTGAAATAAAAACAACAAAAAATTAACTAAGAATTGTTTATAATTAAATTATCTCCATTTGGGATATCCAGGTGGTCTATATCTTGTTGTATATGTCATTCTTTCCATATTCCACCTGGGTTGATCTTTATCAGAACGAAATTCTTCATAACTTTTAAACCCCTGAGGCAGGACATTTTTATTGCCTTGTTCTATGCGTGATAACATATGTTGAATTGTAGAAATAGTTTGTTTAGTATGATACGCTTCTAAATGTAAATCATTAAGCATTGGATCGCGATAGTTATATTTTTTACCCTTACTACGTGTTCCTGTAGATGGACCATCTACACCTGCCATTTCAAGTTGATTTATTAAATCCTGTTGTTGGCGTAATATTTTTTTATTAAGTACAAGTGCTTCTCTCAAACGATATATATATATAGTTTCGGCAGGTATATACGAAAATATATGCGATGGAAGTGATGGATCTCCCGGTTTTCCAGGTTCAACAAATTCTTGACCATATGTTCTTAAATGGACATCATTTAACTTTTTAGAAAGCAAATCAGAAACTGCTTGCTCATAACCTTTTGCGTTAAGTTGCCTTCTAGATTTTAGTTTTTTTCTTAAATTTCTTCGTTGTCCAACTTTTCTGGTTTTTGCCATATTATAATATATTGTAATATTTTATAATATATTGTAATATTTTATAATATATTGTAATATTTTTTAAAGTATTTCTAAAATATTGTTATTTTATAATACATTATAATATTTTATAATATATTGTAATATTTTTTAAAGTATTTCTAAAACATTGTTATTTTATAATACATTATAAAACCACTCACTAAAGCAAAACTTTTTATAATGTTGTGAACCGTTCTTAATTAACTCATTTAAGTTATATTGCCTATCGTAGTCATTAGAACCGCCATCAAGTCTATAAAATAATAGATGGTTACTCAAATCACAACTTAAAACATCTATATAACCCATACCACCATATTTATATCCAATATCAAATACATTAGTTTGTCCCTTGGCACAAAGTATTTTATAGCGTTCTAATGCTTCATTTAAACTCATAATAGTCCATGGTCCATAATATATTTCTCTTTTTTGATGTCCTAAAATTTGATATAACATTTTAATATTGTTATTTAGTCCTTCTGGAATTTGAGCATCAACAAATAAATTATTATATTGGCAAAACCTTATAGCACTATTATCCTTCATAAAAAAGGGTTCGTGCGATGATATATAATCACTACTTGAAATGGTTGCTTTTTCTAACATCGCCAATATTTTGTTAATTTGTTTTGATTTTTTAGCAGTTAAACTAGACATTAATTAATAGCAGTTATTACTTTTAAATAGTAACAATATTTAGTTTTTATTAATCAATTTTTTTTAAAAGCAATAAGTTATGCTCTAATTGTTTTGTAAATTTGAATTTTTCACTATTTTTCCTGCGTCTTTGTAAATTACATTTTAAGCAACATATTATTGTATTAGCATTACTATGTTCATCGTAATTATTTAATCTATCAAGAGTCCATTGATAATTAGTTCTCAAATTTTTAAATAATATTAATGTTTTGCTATTACAATAATAACACCGCATATTGTAAGCAACCAATTTTTCTATAACATTTTCTAGTGTTATAAAATTGTTATAAGCATCGTATGCTTTTTTTTTGTCTTGTTGTTTATATGAGTCTAACTTATTTTTTAGTGCTTGAATAAAATATTTTTTTTCATCAAACACAGTATTATTAAGTAATTTATGTAAGCACAATAATTGCTCTTCATAATTATCATACATATTAATTATAGTAGCACTTATATCTTTAATAGTTCCATCGGAATTAGTTAGCGATGTTTTAATTTTGTCCAATAATTGTATATATGATTTTTTTTCACTTATACATTCATTATTAGTAATAATTTTATTTTCTTCAAGACTCTCTTGTTCAACATTCTCTTGTTCAACATTCTCTTGTTCAACATTCTCTATTTTTTTATAATTAGATTTTTTGGACAATTTACATAAAATTATTTTCTCCATTAACCAATTATATGTTATTATTATTTTATATTTTATTTTTAATATATTAATATATGATTATTATATAAAATTATAAATTTATGTTATAGTATAAGAATTAATGACATCAGTAAAAGATGAAATTACACAAGAAATTAATAATAGTATTAACAATCAAGAAACGCCTAACACATTAGACGAAATTATACAAGGAAAATCTAACTCTAAAAACAATTTATCCGACAAAAACAAACAAGAAAAAACTGATTATTGTAAAGAATTAAAAAACATTGCGTATAAAACAATGTTGCTTAATGGAAATGAAATTGTTCCCGATGTTAATAATACTAATAATAATACTTTATCAAAATATTTACAAGACGAAACTTGTGCCAATCAAAAAGAAAATTGGAGCAAATTAGATAAAACACAAAAAGTAAAAAAATTAATACATCATGTAGAAGTGTTAGAAAAAAAATTTACATTAAACGAAGAAGAAGCAAATAAATGTAAAAAATATTTGTTAAAATGTTTGGAACGTAAGGCACTAACAAAGGTTAAAGATGTTCATTATGATAAAGATAAAGGAGTTATTAGTGATATACCAAATTTACATTTTGATATTATTAACAGAGTTTTTGCTTTAAAAAAAGATGAAAAACATATTTCCACAGTAAAATGCCTACCACAAGAAAACAAATCAAAAGCCAAAACTATAAAAATACTCGAACAATAAAGTATTGAACAACAAAGTATTGAATAATAAAGTATTGAATAAATCAATTATTATAAAATTGATTTATTATTATTAAACTATTTAATAATAAGTCAATAATAATATTAAGTAATGAATAAGTTTAATAAATATTTTGCTTATTTAATTAAAAACTTCAATATTGAATCGCTATTAGATTTTACAAACAAAGAAATAAAAACCAACTATACGCTGTTTTTATTAAGTATAATTGACTATATGTTAGATTACATTAATTCTGAGTTATTACAATTAATGTATTATGATTTATATGAAGAAGTATATTTAGCACATTATGATATGTTAGTTATTCAATATATTGAAACTAATTTGTTAAGTAAATTATTTAATATTAGTACTAATGAAGCAAATAAATTATTATGTTTGTCTATTCAGTTATGTCAAAACATAGTATTTAAATTTTATATACCACGAAGATCATATACAAAAACACACATAAGAAAAGTCAATCTAGTAAAAGGGTCTCGTAACTTTAATAAAATTAAAGCGCAACTCACTTATTTAAAAAGTATTCCACAACCAGAACAAAGAAGCGAAGCATGGTATATTTTTAGAAATTCAGCACTTACAGCATCAAACATATATAAAATTTTTATAAGTGATTATAGTCAATCACAATTAATTATTGAAAAATCAGAACCATTCGATTTAAATAAATTCAAAAATAATAACTTAAATTCCCCAATGCATCATGGACAAAAATATGAACCTGTTTCTATTTTATATTACGAGTTTATTAATAATACGCAAATATCAGAGTTTGGGTGTGTTAAACATAGCAAACATAGTTATATTGCCGCATCTCCTGACGGTATTGTGTGTGATGAAAATAGTCCGCTTTACGGCAGAATGCTTGAAATTAAGAATGTTGTTTCGCGAGAAATTGATGGTATTCCTAAGCCAGAATATTGGATACAAATGCAATTACAAATGGAAGTATGTAATTTAAACGAATGCGACTTTTTAGAAACCAAATTTACAGAATATTTAACACAAGAAGATTATTTAGATGATAGTTCTAATCATTATCGTGGTTTTATTATGCAATTTTGTAATACAAATGGAGAAGTTCATTATGAATATCCTCCATTTGCTATGAGCAAAATTGATAATAAAGAATATAATACTTGGACTCAAAAACAACTCCAAAATAATAATACTAAAACATATATAAGAAATATTTATTGGAAATTAGAAGTTGTCAGTTGTGTGTTAGTATTAAGAAATAAGTTATGGTTTAAAAATGTTCAACCTAGCATTGAAATATTTTGGAATAATTTAATTGAAGAAAAAGAATCAGGGAGTTATAGCGAACGCATAAGTAAAAAGCAAAAAATGAAATATGAAGAAGACAAAGAAAAAAGTGATTTTCCGAAAGCAGGATGTTTAATAAGTCTATAAATAATATATTGTTATTATTTAAAATTAATTTATAAAGTATATTAGTTATAAATTAATTATGAGAAATGTTAAATCTAATGATTTAGATATGTATGTTCTTAAGCGCAATGGAAAAAGAGAGGCAATCTCTTTTGATAAGATTTTAAAGCGCATAAAATCATTAGGGAAACATTTTAACCTACAGCATATTATTTTTGCTCAATTGGCAATAAAAGTAATTGACCAATTATATGATAATATTCAAACTACTAAAATTGATGAATTAACTGCCGAACAATGTGCTTCAATGTCATCAATTCATCCAGATTACACCAAATTAGCAAGTGCTGTTGTTGTATCTAATTTACATAAAAATACAAGTAATTGTTATTATGAAACTACTAAAAAATTATACGATTATAGAGATAGCAATAATAATAGTTTTAGATTAATTAAAACTTCTATAATGGAAATTATAGAAACACATAAAGACACTATTAATGCGATGATTGATTATGAACGAGACTATTTTTTTGATTATTTTGGGTTTAAAACCTTAGAGCGCGCATACTTAATGCGTTGTAATAAAGTAATTATTGAACGCCCACAACATTTGCTTATGCGTGTTGCGATTACAATTCATGGTTCTAATATGGATAAAGTTAAAGAAACATATGACTTAATGTCGCAAAAATATTTTATTCATGCCACACCTACACTATTTAACGCAGGAACTCCACGACCACAATTAAGTTCTTGTTATTTGCTTGGTATGGAAGATGATTCAATTGAAGGCATTTTTAATACACTTAAGGAATGCGCACAAATTTCTAAGTGGGCAGGCGGTATTGGACTACACGCCCATAACATTCGCGCAAATGGTTCTTATATTAGAGGAACAAATGGAACTTCAAATGGCCTTATTCCAATGTTGGGTGTATTTAATAAAACGGCGCGCTATGTTGACCAAGGAGGTAAGCGTAATGGAAGTTTTGCTATTTATATTGAACCACACCATCCTGATATTGAGGACTTCTTAGATTTAAAGAAAAATCATGGAGATGAAGAAAGCAAATGCCGAGATTTATTTTATGCGTTGTGGATAAGCGACCTTTTTATGGAGCGAGTTATAGGTAATAAAATTTGGAGTTTATTTTGTCCGGATAAATGCCCCGGTCTAAGCGATTGTCATAGCGAGGGTTACAGAGAATTATATTTAAAATATGAAAGCGAGGGGAAATTTAATAAGCAAATAAATGCGCGAGATTTATGGATTAAAATTTTAGATTCACAAGTAGAAACAGGAACACCTTATATTTTATATAAAGATGCGGCCAATAATAAATCTAATCAAAAAAATTTAGGAACTATTAAAAGTTCTAATTTATGTACAGAAATTATTGAATATTCTGATTCAAAAGAAACAGCGGTATGTAATTTAGCCTCGTTAGGGTTGGCAATGTTTGTTAAAGAAGATAAGACTTTTGATTACGACAAATTATATGAAGTAACACAAGTTGTTACAAATAATTTAAATAATGTAATTGATATTAATTATTACCCTACACCCAAAACTAGAAGGTCTAATTTTAAACATCGTCCAATTGGTATCGGGGTTCAAGGATTAGCCGACGTTTTTTTTAAAATGGACTTACCTTTCATTTCAGAGCAAGCAAAAGAAATAAATATTAAAATATTTGAAACAATATATTATGCGTCTCTTGAAAAAAGTATGTTATTGGCCAAAGAACGGTTTAAAGCAATGAAATTTTTAAAAGAGCAATATGATTTAAATAATTGGACTTTTATTTCAGAAGAAGATGAATGTAGAGAATATGATATTTATAATGTTACAGATGCTTCAATTATGGCGGCTATTAGCAATGATAAAGTTATTGACGAGGCTTTAAAAACTGCTTATCCAATTAAGGCCGAAATTGAAAATCTTGACTTACAATACTTGGGAGCATATAGTTCTTTTAAGGGTTCTCCGGCAAGTTTTGGACAACTTCAATTTGATTTATGGAATGTTTCTCCTACACCCGGGCGTTATGATTGGGTAACTTTAAAGGAAAATATTATGACTTATGGAATTCGCAATAGTTTGTTAGTTGCACCAATGCCAACTGCCAGCACAAGTCAAATTTTAGGTAATAATGAATGCTTTGAACCAATAACTAGTAATATTTATAGTAGAAAAACTTTGGCCGGTGATTTTGTATTGGTAAATAAATATTTAGTAGAAGAGTTATTAAAATTAGGATTATGGAACGAAGAATTGAAAAATAGCATTATTGCTAATAAAGGCAGTGTTAGTCATATTCAAAATTTATCACCACATTTAAAAGAAAAATACAAAATAGTATGGGAAATGCCTATGAAAGAAATTATTAATATGTCTAGGGATAGAGGCGCATTTATTTGTCAATCGCAAAGTTTGAATTTATGGATTGAAGACCCTGATTCAAAAATACTCACAAATATGCATTTTTATAGTTGGAAAGCAGGTCTTAAAACGGGAATATATTATTTACGCAGAAAAGCAAGACATCAAGCACAACAATTTACTATTGAACCTAAGAAAAAAAGGGATTCTAATGAAACCGAAGAAGAAGAAAAAAAAGACTGCTTAATGTGTAGTGGATAGATGAAAACTTTATTATTTTATATTATATTATATTATATTTTATATTATATTATATTATATTTTATATTATATTATATTATATTATATTTTATTTTATTCAAGTAAAATATAATATAAACATTATATTGATTTGATTGCACGTTTAGAAGACCGTTTAGATTTTTTTTTTGTTTTCTTTAATGTAAAAGACCGCGTTTTTTTCATGTCTTTAACTATTATTAACCATTTTGGGTCATAATTATATATTAATTTTAGACTGTTATTTAAAGATGTTAAACCTTGATTTATTGATGTTATAAGTGTTTCATTTATACTAATTTTATAATAGTGTAATTTAGCTATTAATTTATTTAATTTATGCACATAATAATCTAATACTGTTAGTGGAGTAATAGCAATATGTCTTGGTAGTATATCAGGATGAGAAGACTCATCATTTTCCCATAACTCATTAAATGTTTGCGAGTCGTCTTCATTTGCTATTACTTCTATTAATTTTTCATCTATTATAATATCTAACACAGATGTTACTGGTTCTTGTATGGTAGCTCCTAGTCTACTTCTAGCATATAATAATATTTTTATCATAGTATTTAAAGTATCTTGAATACATATTACTGCTTTATAAGAAGGCAATAAAACATCATTAATAAGTGCGTTAATTTTTAATGCTTTTGCTGGCGAACCTCCTCTATTTAATGTAAACTTCATCATTAAAAAATAATAATTTATTACAAAAAAATTATTACCAAGTAAAGTTCTTTTAAATTTATTTATTCCGATATTTTCCATAATTCTGTCTCTCGTTCCATCTTCTCTTTGCTCAACAAAATTTCGCATAATGGTTCTAATAAAGTCTAATGCTTCATAATTTTCCATATGTTGTTTAGCGCTATAAATTGAACTAAATAGTTCTGGATTATATTCACTTTTATACATTAATGGATAGTTGTATCTGTGGCGTAATGCCGAATGTGGTTCTCGTGGGGGTCTAGGTTTTGCCCTATTTATAGGATTTATTAGAATAGGGGGTTGTCTTAATGCCATACTATAATATAATGTTATAATAAACTTTTTATTAAAAATTAAATTTGTAAAAAATGTATAGTTTATGCTAGGTTTATGGCAAATCAGGAATAGTAATTATAAAATCAGGTCTATGATAATCCTGCTCAGTATTTTGCGGAGCAACAGTTCGGATTAAACCTCTACCATATAAAGTGTGGATTTTATTAGTTATATATGCCAAATCAGTATTTATGGCATCTAATAGTTCTCGCACAACGCTAATTCTATAAGTGGCTAAATATTCAAGCATTCTGTTTAATTCTAAAATATAGTATGTTAATACGTCATATACATGAACATTTGTTACTTCAGGAATATTGAGTGGTTCATGTACGGGTTGTTCTTGATAATAATTATCATGCGCAAAATCCCATAATTCATTTTTGTATTTTTGCCGTCCTACTTCTGTATGATGCCAAACATCTCTAAAACTTTCAAGTTCTCCTTTCATATTTGGTTCATTGTGTTCAATAGGAAAATGTCTAATGTTAGGATAACGGCGCGGATCTGGTTGTCGCCCATTAAGAGTGTTATAATAAGTAATCATTATTTTTGTAGTGTGCTTTATTGCCCAATATGCTTTATACGCATTTATAAGAGGGTCAAAAATTATATTTTTGAGTTTTTTAGTTATAAACGCATTATAGGATTTAAATTTTTTTGTTTTACTAGCATTAACACTTGTGATGCCTTTAGTATAGTTAGAAGTTCCACTATAACTTCCACGAGTTATTAATTTTTGCCCAGTTAGCTCTAAAGCATTACTCAAAAAATCAAAATCTATTATAAAAAATTTTCGCGTAGTCAATACTTGTTGTAGTTCATAATCAGGTATACGCGACAAAATATAGTCATTATTTCTTCGTTTTTTAGTAATTTTTATAAAATTGGCAAATAATGTTTGTAAAAAGTGCTTAGGGTATTCTTGAAGTTCGGCATCTTTTTTAAAACTATATATGCTATCTAATACATCTAGTCCTGTATCAGTACCCATTACTTTTATTAATGGATAATTATATTCATACCCTCTAGGTACATCTTGTTGAAATGGATAATTATAACGGGGTAATGGTGTTATTTGAAATAGTTTTCTTGGTTCTTGCGCCAATTCTTTTAGCGCCAATTCTTTTTGTGTTATAGCGTCTTCAACACTCTGTCTAGGTAAATTGGAAAATATATTTTTTAATGTGGATTTTTTTTGTTCATTGCTAAGAGTGGCTAATTTTTGTTTAAGCAAAAAAGGAACTATGTCGGCTTTTCCTTTAGCTTTTGCATTTTTTCTTTTTTGCGTTAAGTGTTTTTTTTTTAAAGGCATAACTATATATTATAAGATTATAATATTTTTGCTTAAAAAAATTGATAACTTTATACTTTATTTTATAATTAAAATAAAGTATAAAATATAATTAGCAGTGTTATATATGGCAAAAACCGGACAACTTTATGTTAGAGAGCACGAAGCATTTGATATATATGATGCTTGTAAATTAGGTATAACGCAAAATATTTCAAATAGAGAAACAACTTATATAACAAGTGAAATAAGGCGCGGTGAGTTTTCACACGTATTTGAAGTTCCGCTTGAAAAATTGCTTCGTGCTGAATTATGGTTACGATATGATTTTAAGAATTTAAATGTATATATTGATGGTGGAACAGAATTTTATAAAAAATCAATTATTCCATTAATTATAGAACAATTAAAAAAACGTAACATTGAAGCTAGACAGTTGTCGCTTGAGGAAATCAACAGCATTAAACGCAAAGAATATGTTAGTCAACGCAAAAAACACTTGGCAAATTTAATAGCAAAACAATTAAAAGAAACAATTCCTAGGCCTCTGCCACATTGTCAACAAAATAACTTAAGAAATGAACTACAAGCAAGTTATGAAGAGCCAATAAATAATGCTTTAATTACATATAACAGAGCAACTATAAAAGCCCCAACAGGGTTTGGTAAAACTCATTTATATTATAAAGCTATTGTAAAATGTAACTCAGCAAGAGTGCTATTTTTAACTCCGCGACTTATGCTTAATCATCAGATAGTTGAAGAGAAATACTCGTTTTATATTAAACATGGTAATTATGAAATTATTCATTATAGTGATATAGAATCAAAAGACAAAGAAAAAATTATAAAAAAATTATTAATATCTAATGAAAGATTTATAATGACAAGTTGCTATCAAAGTCAAAATAGTTTATTAAAAATTATAAGACAAATTGATATTGTATTTGACTTAATTATATTTGATGAAGCACATTTTATAACATCATGGATTAATCCTGAAAATATGTCAGAATTTTTGACTAATAATAATATTACTAAATATAGATTATTTGGTTCAGCGACACTACCAGAATGTATTGAAATTACACCAGTTATATTTGGTCCAGTTATAGAAAAAGTAAAAGTATATGAATTAATAAATCAAGAATTATTATGTAATATTGAAACTATTGTTAAACAACTAGAAAATAAAAAAAAAGAATATCATAATTTAAAAGAGT
>Ga0214919_10000937_pt1 | contig 49321 bp, 46 predicted proteins | sample LL1503_MetaG_FD_177994 | JGI IMG/M metagenome (GOLD analysis project Ga0214919, IMG submission 177994) | Freshwater microbial communities from Lake Lanier, Atlanta, Georgia, United States - LL-1503 | ecosystem: Environmental > Aquatic > Freshwater > Lake | place: USA: Georgia | collected...
TGAGAATATGAAGAAGTATCATATTAATTATGATGAAATAAATAAAGACGATAATATTTACGGCTATTTAATTTAGAAAAATAAAAAGGGTTATGCAGGTTTTAAAGTTTGGAGGAAGTTCGGTAGGAAGTGCAGAGGCTATCAATCAAATGGTGGCTATTGTTAGCGCGCGCATACAAAAAGAAAAAACTATTGTAGTAGTTTCTGCTATGAGTGGTGTGACGGATCAATTAATTATGTTAGCGCAAACAGCTTCGCAAGGTAATGAGGCGTATAAAACCATTATTCAAAATATTGAACAAAAGCATTTAGATACAGTACGTGCTTTACTTCCTATACAACAACAAAGTGGCACTTTAAGTTTGGTGAAGCAACTCATCAATGAATTAGAAACGAACTGTGAAGGTTTATTTATGCTGAAAGAATTATCTATGCGCATGCAGGATAAAATTATTAGCTATGGAGAACTTTTATCAAGTAAAATAATTTCTGCCAGTTTTGAGTCCAAGGGAATTAAACAACAGTGGATTGATTCTAGAGATTTAATCAAAACCAATTCTAATTATTTTAATGCAGTGGTGGATAAGCCTCTAACCTATAGTACTATCGCAAAATATCTAGCAGCTAAAGAAAATGATTTCGATTTATATATAGCAGCAGGCTTTGTGGCATCAGACCTTGATGGCAATACTACTACTTTAGGTAGAGGTGGCTCTGATTATACAGGGGCTATTTATGCAGCAGCTACCGAAGCTACTGCACTTGAAATATGGACTGATGTAAGTGGCATGATGACGGCCGATCCACGTATGGTTCAAAACGCCAAAGAGATTCCAGAAATTTCTTATCAAGAAGCCATGGAGTTATCGCATTTTGGTGCTAAAGTTATTTATCCTCCAACTATTCAACCGGTGATGCATAAAAACATACCCGTATGGATAAAAAATACTTTTGATCCTAATCATGCAGGTACAATTATCAAAAATGAATCCCCTGCCGATAAAAGTTTTATCAGAGGCATCTCTAGTATAAAAGATATTTGTTTATTAAGCTTGGAAGGAAGTGGTATGGTGGGTATTCCAGGTTTCTCAAAACGCTTATTCGACGCACTTGCAAAAAAGCAAATCAATATTATATTAATTACACAAAGTTCTTCTGAGCATTCTATTTGTGTGGGTGTGAATATGCAAGATGCGCACATAGCCAAGATAGCTGTGGACACTGAGTTTGAGCAAGAAATAAATACCCATAAGGTAGAGCCATTAATTATAGAAAAAGACGTTTCTATTTTAGCCTTGGTGGGTGAGCAAATGAAAAGCCATCCAGGTGTAAGTGGAAAAATGTTTGGCGTCCTTGGTAGAAATGGTATTAATGTAAGAGCCATTGCACAAGGATCTTCCGAGAAAAATATTTCTGCAGTGATTGCTACTGGAGATGTACGCAAAGCCATTAACGTACTTCATGAAGAATTTTTTGAAACCTCTTATAAGCAGGTGAACGTTTATGTAGCAGGTGCGGGTAATGTAGGAGGTAAATTAATAGAGCAAATAAAAAAGCAAATACCTTATTTACAAGCAACACTGCGTTTACAAATAAATATTGTAGGTATTGCGAATAGTAAAAAGCAATTAATTAATGTAGAAGGCATTGACTTAAACAATTGGCGTGAGCAATTAGCCGCAGCACCTGCAGGAGACATTACTAACTATGTAAACATTATACTTGAGAATAATTTACGTAATAGTGTATTTGTAGATGTAACAGCGCATCAAACTGTATCCGATGTGTATATGCAGTTATTAGGCAAGGCGGTATCGGTGGTGGCTTGTAATAAAATTGCTTGCTCTTCTCCTTATGAGCATTATGCGAAGTTAAAATCTTTGGCTAGAGAATTCAATGCTGCTTTCTTATTTGAAACCAATGTGGGAGCGAGTTTGCCCATTATTGGCACTTTAAACGATTTAATAAGAAGTGGGGACAATATCAATAGAATTGAAGCAGTTTTATCGGGCACTTTAAATTATGTATTTAATAATTACGATGGTACAGTGCCCTTTTCAAAAGTAGTTCGACAAGCACAGGCAGAAGGATATACCGAACCCGATCCAAGATTAGATTTAGGTGGTACCGATGTTATGCGTAAAATAATGATACTAGCTAGAGAAGCAGGACATAAAATAGAGATGACCGATATTGCTAATGAAAGTTTTTTACCTGCAAGTTGTTTCAATGGTTCTGTAGAAGATTTTTATGCAGAGATGGAAAAACAAGAAGCCCATTTCAAAAAGTTATATGAAGCTGCTGCTGCCAAAAATTGCAAATTAAAATTTGTCGCAAGTTTTTATATTGGAGAAGATGGAAAAGGAACAGCCAAGGTAGGCCTACAACATATTGAACCAAGTTCAGACTTTTATCATTTATATGGTAAGGATAATTTAGTCTTATTTTATTCTATGCGTTATCCAGAACTTCCATTAGTGGTGAAGGGAGCTGGTGCAGGCGCCGATGTAACAGCATCGGGTGTATTTGCCGATATCATAAGAGCTGCAAGAGTTTAATAAATATTCTTCTAAAACAGATATAGAAAATGGTTGCTGAAAATCAATGGATAAAAATAAAAGCCCCGGCAACTGTAGCGAATATGGTTTGCGGTTTTGATATTTTGGGCTTTGCTGTGAATAGTCCATATGATGAAATGGAAATTAGATGGATGACTCGTGCTGAAAATGAAGCCAGTATTACTATTATAAATATTGACAATTACAATTTACCTACCGACCCAGAAAAAAATGTTGCAGGTGCGGCCTTGCTTGCTTTTTTAGAAGAGTATGAAGAAAAGCAAAATAACAGTAAAGCCTCTAAAATAAAATTCGAAGTAAAAATTAATAAGCTTATCAAACCTGGTAGTGGTGTAGGTTCTAGCGCTGCTAGTTCTGCGGGTGCCGTGGTGGGGGCCAATTATTTAGTTGGTAATATTTTCTCTAAAGATGATTTAGTACGTTTTGCCATGAATGGTGAAAAACTAGCATCGGGTGTAAAGCATGCCGATAATATTGCTCCTTGTATTTTTGGAGGAGTTACCTTGGTGAGATCTATTTTTCCTCTAGAAATTATTGCACTGCCTTCACCTACCTTGCATGTAACTATTGTGCATCCTCAAATTGAAGTAAGAACCTCGGATGCAAGAAGTATATTAAGACAACAAGTACTTTTAAAAGATGCCATAAAGCAATGGGGCAATATAGCAGGACTAGTTGCAGGTTTAATGAAATCAGATTATGATTTAATTGGTAGGTCTTTAGAAGATGTAATTATTGAACCCGTGCGTTCTATATTAATACCTGGTTTCGATGCTTTAAAAATAGCTTGTAAACAAGCAGGTGCTTTAGGGGGTGGTATTTCAGGCTCTGGCCCCTCTATATTTATGTTAAGCAAAACTAGAGAAATAGCCATAGCGGTTGAAAAAGAAATGAAGCAACTATATGATGGTATTGGACTTCCTCATCATACTTATGTAACCAGCATTAACCAAACAGGTGTTGAGATAACAGCTTAGTTTGAAAAGATAAAATTTAATATGCATTATTATAGTTTAGGAAAAAATTCCCCGAATGTAGATTTTAGAACTGCTTCCATTACAGGGCAGGCGCCTGATAAGGGTTTGTACTTTCCTAGCAATATTCCCAAATTTACTGCAGCTCAAATTGAAAGGTTTAAAACATTAGATAAAGCCAGTTTAGCATTTGAGATTATGAAACCTTATGTGGGTGGCAGTATTGACGATGCTTCTTTAAAAGAAATTTGTGCCCAGACCATCAATTTCGATTTTCCTTTAGTACCCATTACAGAAAATATATTATCCCTTGAATTATTTCATGGTCCTACTTTAGCTTTTAAAGATGTAGGTGCAAGATTTATGAGTAGGTGTTTGGGTTATTTTTCTAAAGAGAAAAAACAGAATGATAGAAATTCTAATTTAACAAAATCTTCAGATGATAACGCAACTAATAAACCTACTACTGTACTAGTAGCTACAAGTGGTGATACCGGAGGTGCAGTCGCCAATGGGTTTTTAGGCGTAGAAGGAGTGAATGTAATTATATTATACCCTAAAGGCAAAGTAAGTCCTATACAAGAATTGCAATTAACTACTTGCGGACAAAACATAACAGCATTAGAAGTAGAAGGAAGCTTTGACGATTGTCAAGCTATAGTAAAAGAAGCTTTTATGGATTTTGATTTAAACGAGCAGTATAATTTAACCTCTGCTAATTCAATAAATGTAGCGCGCTGGTTACCTCAACAATTATATTATTTTTTCGCATGGCAGAACTGGGTTGCTAAATACCAAGACGCTCAAGGGAATTACCCCCCTATGAATATTGTAGTGCCTAGTGGCAACTTTGGTAATATTTGCGCAGGTATGATGGCAAAGGCAAGCGGTTTACCCTTGGGACATTTTATAGCAGCATGTAATGCTAATGATGTAGTGACAAGATATTTAGCTACCGAAAAATATGAAATACATAAAGCTATTGCCACAGTGTCTAATGCAATGGATGTAGGTAACCCAAGTAATTTTGTGCGCATTCTTGAAATACTTGAAAATAATTACCCAGCCTTAACCAAGGCTTTATCTAGTTATAGTATTAATGATTCTACAACCAAGGCCACTATTGCTAGAGTATACAAAACCAATAACTATACCTTAGACCCACATGGGGCAGTAGCCTTTGCAGCAGCTGAAATTTACTTAGCCAATTTAGAGAAAGCAAATACAGGTTCAAATGCGCAATACAACACTAATAGTTATAGCGCTATAATTTTAGAAACTGCTCACCCGGTAAAGTTCCCAGAAGTAGTAGAAGAAGCTATTGGGCAAACCATTGCCATACCCGATTCGGTGAAATTTTTACTAGATAAGAAAAAGGTTTCTACTGCTTTAGCTGCTAATTATACAGCCTTTAAAAATTGGATGATCAATTTTAAATAAGTTCACCCTTTTTCTTCTTCCCTCATATTTATAAATAGTATATTTATTGTTCAAAATGGTAAATATGAAAAGAATATTATTCTTAGTGGCTATATTATTTAATGGCCTACTATTCAATGGCATGTTTAGTGAAACCCTAATGGCTCAAAAACCGGCAATGAATTCTTTTATACCCGATAGACAAGCCACTTATTGCAATCCTATCAATTTAGATTATGGTTATTGCCCTATTCCTAATTTTGTACAAAACGGAAAACACCGCGCCACGGCGGATCCTATTGTAGCGGTCTATGATAATAAATATTTTTTATTCAGTACCAACCAATGGGGTTATTGGTGGAGCAGCGATATGAAAGATTGGAAATTTATTTCAAGAAAATTTTTAAGACCTTGGAACGATGTTTATGATGAATTATGCGCACCTGCAAGTTTGGTACTAGGCGATAGTTTATTAGTGATAGGTTCTACTTATACAAAACAATTTACTTTATGGTATAGCACCAACCCCACTAAGGACGACTGGCATATTGCTGTAGATAGTTTCCAAGTAGGTGCCTGGGATCCAGGATTATTTAAAGACGATGACAACCGTTTATATATTTACCATGGCTCAAGTAATTTTTATCCTATCTACGGACAAGAGTTAGACCGTAAAACATTTGCCCCTATTGGAGAAAAACAATCACTCATTCATTTAGTAGATAGCATACATGGTTGGGAGCGTTTTGGAGAACATCAGGACAATACCTTTTTAAAACCCTTTATGGAAGGGGCTTGGATGAATAAACAAAATGGAAAATATTATTTACAGTATGGTGCGCCAGGTACTGAATTCAGTGGTTATGGCGATGGCGTGTATGTGAGCGATAAACCACTTGGGCCTTTTGTGTATCAAAAGCATAATCCGTTTTCTTATAAGCCAGGGGGCTTTGCAAGAGGAGCAGGGCATGGTGCCACTTATCAAGATGTATATAAACAGTGGTGGCATATTTCAACTATTGCTATTGGGGTTAAAAATAATTTTGAAAGACGAAATGGTATTTGGCCCGCACAAATAGATGCAGATGGTATATTATATAGTAATACTTCTTACGGAGATTATCCGCATTATATTCCCAATGCAGGAGCGAACCACGATGTATCACAGTTTACAGGATGGATGCTACTTAATTATAATAAACCGGTTCAAGTATCTTCTACTTTAAGTGCTTTTACTGCGAACAATGCAGTAGATGAAAATTTAAAAACCTATTGGTCGGCTACTACGGGTAATACAGGTGAATGGATCCAAACCGATTTAGGCACTAAAAATAATATTGAAGCCATTCAAATTAATTATGCCGATGAAGGTGTAGAGTTAATGGGCAAGTCATTAACTACTTATCATCAGTATCAAATATTTGCATCGGATGATGCCAAGACTTGGAAATTAATTATTGATAAATCTAAAAACAAAACCGATGTACCGCATGATTATGTAGTACTTCCCAAAACCATTCAAGCGCGTTATATTAAAATGGTAAATATTCATATGCCAACGGGTAAGTTTGCTATTAGTGGCCTTCGTGTATTTGGAAAAGGTACTGGAGCTGACCCAGGCTCGGTACAAAATTTTGTAGCACTAAGAGGCGATAGCGAAAGAAGAAACGCTTGGTTAAAATGGGCTGTAAACCCTAATGCCACTGGGTATCATATCTATTTTGGGAACGACCCTAATAAATTATACAATAGTGTAATGGTCTATGGTGTAAGTGAATACTATTGCACGGCTTTGGAAAAAAATGATGCTTATTATTTTCAGATAGAAGCCTTTAATGAAAATGGAATTGGGACAAGATCACCGGTGATGAAAGCAGATTAAAATATCCTGTAAAAAAATACAACAAAATAAAAAGCCCTTCTAAATATCGAGGGGCTTTTTATTAAATTCTAACCTAAGCCTTTTTAGATAGAGGCTTATAAGAAACTAAATTATTTTTTTATAATTAATTTATCAGCAGTACGTCTAACTTTAACAGCACTAGATAAATAATCATTGGCAGCATCTCTGTAACCTAATGTTAATGCAACTGTTGCATGTAAACCATGCGCAGCTAAGCCTAATTCAGCATCTACTGCAGCTGGATCAAAACCTTCCATAGGTGTACCATCAACATGTTCAGTAGCAGCAGCCACCAATGCAAAACCTAAAGCAATATATGTTTGCTTAGTAGCCCATGCTTGTAATTGTTCTTGAGATTGATGTGCAATAGCACCTTTCACATAACCAGAAAAATCTTTTAAACCCTCCACTGGCATATTTCTTTGTTCAGCAATTTCTTGCATGTAAACATCTACATCTTTTTCAGTAATACTAGTATGTGCAGCAAAAATGATTAAAGCAGATGATTCACCAATTTGAGGTTGGTTGTAAAAATGGGGTTGTAATTTTAATTTAGTGGCTTGATCTTCAACTACAATAATATTGTAAGGAGTTAAACCAAAAGAACTAGGAGCTAAACGAGTAGCTTCTAAAATTGTATCTAAAGTTTCAGCAGGTATTTTAGTACCATTCATTCTTTTAACAGCATAGCGCCATTGTAATGCATCTAATAATTTCATAATAATTGTATATTTCGTTGTTTGAACATTAAAATTAGGTATTTCTCACCTAATTTCAAATTAATTATTTGTTAATCAATTCATTATGATAACCATCATATTTGTAAAAGGTTCAAAATCAAGCATATAATAATAGTTATTGGTTTAATGGCGTAACTTTATACCATGCTATATCAAAAAACTATAAGACAAATTTTAGCGGTAGTCATGCTACTGGTCTTTGCGTTTAGCATTACCTCACAACAGACCATACATGATTTAGTTGCCAAGCATAGCGATAAGATTAAATGTGATGTACACAAGAATCTACCTATTGATCAAGTTGAAAACTCAAGCATACATTGTTCGCACGATAATTTAGTGGCGGCTTCTCCCTTTCTAGATTTTAATTTCAATATTGAATTAGCGCATCCGTTTCTAAATATTGTAACCAACACGCATTTAGTTTGTTTTTACTTTTCTAATAATAATTATTCTTTAGACTCTAGGGGTCCCCCTGCAGTATAGCCCAATCGAATTGAAATTTCATTTCATTTCGAATTTGCTTATTAACACTAGTATAGTACTAGAGTTATTTTAGCAAGGATTTTTACAATGCAATGCATTTTCCATTTCGAGTTAATTATTATTTTATGTTCAAGTTTTTATCTATATTATTTATAAGTGTTTTTATAGGCGAGGGCGTTTACGCCATGCAAGCACCTAAGACGGTGCAAGTATCGGGTAAGATAAGCGATGAAGCCACTGGCCAAATTTTACAAGGGGCTTCTATTTATTTTCCAGAATTAAAAAAAGGGGTGGTGAGTAACGATAAAGGAATTTATCAAATTAATATAAAGCCAGGCAACTATATTATTGAGGTAAGTTATATTGGATTTAGTTTACAAACTATTAGTTTAAGTATTCAAAATAATTTGGTGAAAGATTATTTGTTGAACCACGCAGTGCTAGAAAATACCAATGTAACCGTTACTAGTTTTTTAAGAACTACTTCTAGTAAAAAAACACCCACTCCTATTAGCATTATTAAGAAGGAAGATTTTTTTAAAGGAGTCTCTACCAATTTAATTGATGCGCTTTCTAAAACACCAGGGGTAACGCAGTTAAGCACGGGCCCAGCTATATCCAAACCTATTATAAGAGGCCTAGGATACAATAGGGTAGTGGTTTTGAACGATGGCGTTAAACAAGAAGGACAACAATGGGGCGATGAACATGGTATTGAAATTGATGAGTATAATGTAGCTAGAACAGAAGTTTTAAAAGTGCCTGCCTCCATTATTTATGGTAGTGAGGCTTTGTCGGGGGTTATTAATATAACCTCGAATGTGCCTGTGGCAGAAGGGGCTCTAAGAGGTAATGTATTTAGTAATTATCAATCTAATAATAATTTACAAGGTTATCATTTCGACATAGCGGGTAATAAAAATGGTTTGGTATGGGGAATGAATGCAAGTAGTAAAAAAGCATCTGATTATAAAAATAAATATGATGGTTATGTATACAATTCAAAATTTTCTGAATTAAATGGGGGAGGTCTTGTAGGTATAGAAAAAGATTGGGGCTATTCTCATTTTATTGTAAATAAGTTTAGTCAAAAGCTAGGCATGATTGAAGGAAGAAGAAATAATTTAGGACAGTTTACTAAGGAAACTATTATGAATGGTGCATCAGGAAATTCAATTGTTGAAGTTCCTGCCACCGATGCCGATTTTAGTTCCACCACACCCAATATCCCTTATCAATATATTCAACACACAAAATATATATTGGATAATAGTATTAATTGGGGAACAGGAAAGTTAAAAGCTAATATGGCCTATCAAAGAAATCAAAGACAGGAGTTTGGTAATATTGAAATGCCTTCCGAGAAAAGTTTATACTTCGATTTAGGTACTTTAAATTATTCTTTCCAATACTTACTACCAGAAACCAATAATTGGAAACATACTATTGGTGTAAATGGTTTACAACAAAGCAATAAAAACAAAGGAGTAGAGACTTTAATACCTGAATATAAATCGGTGGAAGTAGGACTATTTTTTTATACGCAAAAACATATTGGAAAATTAAACTTTAGCGGAGGTGCTAGAATAGATAAAAAAGGAATAGAGTTCAATGGCCTTCAAAAAAACTATGGAGATATTGCAGGATCCTTGGGGATGACTTACGAAGCCACCAATGATTTAATTTTTAAATTCAATATTGCTCGTGGTTATAGGGCCCCAAATTTATCGGAGTTGGGTAGTAATGGAGCGCATGAGGGCACTAATAGATATGAGTATGGGAATACGAATTTAGCTTCTGAGAAAAGTTTACAATTTGATGCCGGCCTGGAATGGAGTAATGAGCATATATCATTTACAGGGAATGCTTTTTATAATAATGTTACCAATTATATATTCTACCAAAAACTAATAGGAGCTAATGGCGGTGATTCTATCATTAACAATGAAGACAATGAATATTTTGCCTTTGCCTATAATCAACAAGATGCTAAATTAATAGGGGCTGAATTTAATTTAGATATTCATCCGCATCCTTTAGACGGACTGCATATTGAAAACACAGTCTCTATAGTAAATGGAACTTTCAAAAAAGCATTGGCGGGAAGTATTAATTTACCTAGCATACCAAGTATGCGTTGGATCACTGAATTAAGGTATGAACTTCCAAAAAATACGGGTAATCTAAAGAACAGTTATGCTTCTTTACAATTTGATAATGTTGCTGCACAGAATAATCCGTTTACTGGGTACAATACTGAAACTAAAACACCTGGTTATACTTTAATTAATATTGGGGCAGGTACACATATAACTAATAAGGGAAAACAATTATTTAGTATTTCTTTAGTGGCACAAAACCTTACCGATATTGCTTATCAGAGCCATTTAAGCCGTTTAAAATATACCGATATAAATATTTTAACGGGAAGAACCGGTGTATTTAATATGGGCCGTAATTATAGTTTGAAAATTAATGTTCCACTTCAGTTTGATTAGATATTTAAAAGAAAATGAATTTGAAAATAAATTTAATAATATTAGACCTAGATTACTAACAATAGTGAGTACTAATATTAAATTAAATTCATAATTGTTACTGATATTTATCAGCAAGCATTATAAATACCTTAACATAGAATTTTGTAAATTTGCATAAGGTTCTATACGAATCTTCTTAAACAATCGTTCAAAAAAGTTTTTTATAAAACACATGCGTAAATTTTTAACTTATTCCCTTGTTCTATCATCTATTTGTATTTTATTTAATGCATGTCAGCACGATATTATTACTGTGAATAGTAGTATTTCTTTAGAACCTGTGGTAGTGTTGAATCCCCCTGCCACCAAAGTTCCAGCGGGCGGTACGCCTGCAGTTTCAGATACTATTTGTTTTAATACCGATGTTTTACCCTTATATGTGAGCTACTGTGGTTCTGCAGGTTGTCATAATGAAGCAAGCCATAGAGAAGGTGTAATTACCACCGACTATGGACATTTAATGAATGGCATTAGGGCTAAAAATGCAAATAGTAGCAGGTATTATACTATTATAGGGAATGGTATGCCAACAAGATCAAGCCCACAAATGACGGCTACGCATATTGCACTTATCAAAAAATGGATTGACCAAGGCGCTCTTAATACACAATGCACCAATGTATGTGATACTAATTCATATACCTATGCGAATGCTATTCAAACTATTATTTCTACTAATTGTGGAGGATGTCATGGTAGCAAGCCTGGTTCCGCGAATATTTATTTAGGAGACTATGCAAGTGCGAAAACTTATATAAGTGCGAATACCAGTATATTTTTAAATTCAATTAATTATGTATCAAGTATAGCCGTTTCAAAAAGAATGCCTCCTTCGGCTAAGTTAGTAGATTGTAAAATAATCCAAATTCAAAAATGGATACAAAAAGGCTATCCTCAATAATATGCAAAAGTTTTTTAAAATAGCATTTGTAATAATTGCCATTAGTAGTTTTACTGCTTGTTATTACGACAAGAAGGATCAGGTATATCCTCAGGTAGTAGTAACAGTTTGTGATACCACCAATATCACTTATAGTGTAACGGTTGCGGGCATATTAAATGCCAATTGTAATAATTGTCATGGAGCTAGTGCTAATAATTTAGGAGGTGCTATTGTTTTAAATAACTATGCAACTGTGAAGCCCTATATTACTAATGGACGCTTAGTGAATTCTATTTTACAAAATGGCCAAGCCTCACCCATGCCAAAAAATATGGCAAAGATGGATGTATGCAGTATTAACAAAATAATTGTCTGGGTAAATAGAGGCGCCATTAATAATTAATAAAAAAAAGAATAAAAATAATTTCATATGATTTCAATTCGCAACATAAAAAAATTAACAGCAGCGCTTGTACTAGTATTACTTGTATGCAATATGCAAGTCCTTAATGCACAAACACCAAGTGCTCAAAAAGTATATGCTACTAAAACAGGACAAATATTTTTTAATGCCACAGGAGGAGCTGTGGCCATTGCAGCGGTGAATAACCAGGTCGACTCAAAATTTGTAGACGCCACAGGTCAAATTATATTCGGCGTATTAGTGAAGGGATTCAAATTTGAAAACCAGTTAATGGAGGATCATTTCAATGAGAACTATATGGAGTCGACTCAGTTTCCTAAAGCCGATTTCAAAGGGTATATAAAAAATATCAAAGAAGTGAATTTTAACAAGGATGGAACTTATCCAATTACTATTGAAGGTAATTTAACTATACATGGAAGTTCACAAAAAGTAAATACCAATGGAACTTTACAAATTGCTGAAGGCAAGCCAACAATTTCCGGTGAATTTAGTATAAAAATTAAGGACTACGGTATTAAGGGTTTATACATTGGAGAGAAAATTGCGAATGAGGCTAAGATAAAAGTGAATTGTAAATACCAAAATTAAAAAATTATGTTTTTACGTTCCCTTCATTTAGTAGTATTTGCTTTATTTATTTCTTTTGCAGCGACTGCGCAAAATGTAGATTTATTTTCAGAAAAAACGAATGCTACCAATGCCGATTATACCACAGGTACTTTCAAAGCTACCCGTATTATTAATGGCCAGTCTATAGAGAATGTAGGAGCGGGCGTTTTGGACTTTAGAATTTTACACCGCTTTGGTCCACTTAGCGACGGAGGATATAATTTTTTCGGATTAGACCAGGCCACTATGCGCATTGGTTTAGACTACGGGCTTACAGACCGTCTTATGATAGGCATTGGCCGTAGCACTTATCAAAAGCAGTATGATGGCTTTTTAAAATATAAAATTATTAGACAACAACAAGGCGAGCGAAATATTCCTTTTAGTCTAAGCTATGCCAGCTCTTTTATTTATAAATCATTGCATGATGCTGCCACTACTTATACACCCTATGTGTCGGATAAATTTTCTTTCTCGCATCAATTACTTTTAGCTAGCAAGGTGAACGATTATTTTTCTTTACAATTAACGCCTACCTTAATTCATTATAATATGGTAGATACTAAAACCACCCCCAACGATTTTTATTCACTAGGTGTAGGCTTTAGACAAAGAGTAAGCAAAAGAGTAAATATAACTACAGAGTATTATCATAGGTTTACAAGCTTAGAGGGCTATAAGGACCCTTTATCGGTAGGTGTGGATATTGAAACAGGAGGTCATGTATTTCAGTTACATGTATCTAATTCAACAGGTATGACTGAGCGTACTTTTATTAATGAAACTACGGGGAGTTGGGCCAAAGGCGATTTACGTTTTGGATTTAATATCTCCAGAGTATTTACCGTACGCAAACCCAAAGAACTTCGAAATATTAAATGGTAGAATAAGATCACATTAAATAGTAGATTTAAATAAGATAGAATAAGCTAAAATAAATTTATGCGTAAAATGACAAAACTAATATACGCCATTGCAGTAGTGGCCATCACAGCCCTTGGAGGATACTATTATGTATTTGTCTATTCTAAAACGCATCATAGAAATATACAATCAGAAAAAGGCATTGTCATTCAAGCAGACTCTTTAAGTGCCGCTTATCAAGCCAATGAAAAAAATGCGAATGCTTTGTATTTAAATAAAGCAGTCGAACTAAGTGGAACCATTGTTAGCATTGACAAAAACCAGGAAGGAAAAATAACCCTTATTATAGGCAAATCCGATTCTTTTTCTAATGTATCGGTTACTTTAATAAGCAATATACCTATATCTCAAAAAATAGGTGAAACTATTACTATTAAAGGGGTTTGTACCGGGGCCTTAAGTGATGTTATAATTACGGAAGGGGTGGTTCAATAATAATTTATTACAAGCTTTTGGGGTATAAATGAATTGAACTAAATTCAGGGTATGAAAAAAGCAATCTTATTTACGACAATCTTATTTAGTATTTGTATTGGAGCAAATCAAACTTTAATAGCTCAAACTACTAAAGCCGCCTCAACGCTTAGTAAGGAAGAGCAAAAAGTAATGGACTATATCGATGCTAATATGCCAAGGGCTATTGCGCTTTTAAAAGAATCGGTAGATATTAATAGCGGCACTTTAAACATAGAAGGCGTAAAAAAAGTAGGCGCCATTTTCGCGCGTGAATTTGAGAAAGCCAATTTTAAAACTAAGTGGGTGCCTATGCCAGATTCACTTCGCCGTGCAGGACATTTGGTGGCGAGTATTGGATTTAATGCTGCAGAAAACGCCGCAGTAGAAAAGAAAACTTCTTCTAAAAAGAAAACTGAATTAGCAAAAACTAATAAAGGGAAAAAACTTTTTCTCATAGGACATTTAGATACTGTTTTTGAACCCGATATGCCGGCGAACCCTTTCACTATGTTAAACGATTCCACCGCCACAGGACAGGGCGTGACTGATATGAAGGGAGGAGATGTAGTTATGATAATAGCACTTCAAGCCTTGCAGGCACAGGGTTTATTAAAGGACGCTAATATTATTGCTTATTTAACGGGCGATGAAGAGCATGCAGGGTATCCGCGTGAAGTAAGCAGAGGCGATTTTATTGAAACTGCAAAGCAAACTGAAATTGCACTTGCCTTTGAAGGAGCTAATGGATTAAATTCTGTGGCTACTGCAAGAAGAGGTGCTAGTGGATGGTTATTAAATGTAAAAGCAAAAACAGGACATAGCTCGGGTGTGTTTACTGCAGGTGCAGGCTATGGTGCTATTTATGAAGCAGCAAGAATTGTGAATGAATTTAGAGTACAGTTGAGCACCGAAAAATATTTAACCTTTAACCCAGGTGTATTTATTGGAGGTTCTGAAATGAACTACGATGAAACTAAAGCAACAGGCACAGCTATTGGTAAAACGAATATTATATCTCCTGCAGTTACTGTAACCGGCGACCTTCGCTTTTTAACGGAGGAACAAAAAATAAATGCAAGAAAAAAAATGCAGACTATTGTAGATAATAGTTTAACGGGCACCAAGGCTACTATAGATTTTCAAGATGGCATACCTAGTATGGCGCCAACGGAGGGCAATAATAAAGTATTAGAAGTAATAAGCGGAGTGACTCAAGCTATGGGCGTAGGTCCCACCTCAGCTGGCGATCCAGGTTCTCGTGGTGCTGGAGATATTTCTTATATAGCTGCTTATGTAGATTGTATTGATGGCTTAGGCTCTTCAGGAAGAGGGGCACATGCACCAGGAGAAACCATTAACTTAAAAGAGCTGCCCTATTTAATTAAAAGAGCAGCACTTACTATTTATAGGTTAAGTAGATAAATAATATAAATTATTTGCTAGAGAATAAACTATTGAAAAATTCTTTTAAGTTGAGCCAAATAAAAGAAGGCACAATATTTATATAACGCCCAAAAAGACGACGAGGTTCTTTAATTAAACGGTATAGCCATTCTAAACCCATATTGCGTATCCATAGTGGAGCGTAAGGGAGATTCCCTGTAAAAAAATCAAATACTGCACCTACTGTAATTATATAATCTACTTTACAGTATTGAGAAAGAGTGTGAGCAAAAAATTCTTGTTTAGGGGTACTTAATCCAATCCAAACAATGTTTGCACCTGAGCTGTCAATCATCTCACCCAAGGCCTTCCATTCTATTTCATTCATGGTTCTAAATGGTGGCGAATAGGTACCCACTACATTTATATTTCCTAAATTAAAAGAGACAGATTCTATTAATGCCTTTGCTACTCCTTCTTTTCCACCACAAAAAAAATGTTGAATAGAATGCGTTGCTGTATTTCGCATTATAGTATCAAATAAGCCAACACCAGAACAACGTTGCATTTTTTTAAAACCCTTTAGCCTTCCAATCCAAGCGGTAGGCTGTCCATCTGGAAGGTTAAAGTAAAACTCGGAAATTATTTTTTTGAATTCTGTATTACGATTTGCGTATACCATACCATGCGCACTCGTAGCACTAATCAATCTGTTTTTTTGAAAAGATTTTTTTTCATTCACCGACTCTATTAAAGATATAGTGAAGTCTGAATTGCTACCCACAAACATATCAACGCTAATTATTTTAACCGTTGCATTTGCTTGAGGCATAATAAAAAAATTAATTGTATTGAAAAATTATTTTTCTTTTTTTACTTGTTCATCAATCCAAGTAAAAGTTTTGCGCATACCATCAATTAGTGGTTCAGACACTTCCCATCCCATTTTTCTTCTATATAAATTGTTGTCTGATCTTCTACCGCGCACACCTAAGGGGCAATTAAATCCGTACTTATCAATAAATTCCTGTCCCGCAATATTATAAATTTTAATTTTCTTACCTGCAATATCAATAGCCATTTGAGCTAATTGGTTAATAGTAACCATTTCTTCAGAGCCAATATTAACAGGTCCAATAAAATCGGTATGCATAAAACGCTCAACAGCATCTAAGCATTCATCTATGTATAAAAAACTTCTTGTTTGTAAGCCGTCTCCCCATACTTCAAAGTTTCCACCATCGGCAGTTTCTGAAGCTTTGCGTAACATAGCAGCAGGTGCTTTTTCTTTTCCACCTTTCCAAGTGCCTTGTGGTCCAAAAATATTATGAAAACGAGCCACACGCAGATTTAATTTAAAATTGCGATGATAGGCTAAGAAAATTCTTTCGCTAAATAATTTTTCCCAACCATATTCAGAGTCTGGATTCGCAGGATAAGCCGAGCTTTCAATACAGTTCGGATTATTAGCATCTAATTGATTATGATCAGGATACATACAGGCAGAAGAAGAATAAAATACTTTTTGCACTTTTTTCTTCACGGCTTCTTTGGCAACATTTAAATTAATGAGTGCCGAATTGGTCATTACATTAGCATCGTTCAAACCAGTAAAAATATAACCAGCCCCACCCATATCGGCAGCTAGTTGGTATAATTCATAGCAATCTTCAAAAATAACCTCCTCAACGGCGCGTGGGTCGGCTAAATCACATTGTATAAATTCATGGCATATTTCGTCTTTTGCCATGTATTCATGTTGCTTAATATCGGCAATTCTAACAAAAAACCCCTGCGCTTTCAATTTTTTAGCTAAATGCCCTCCAATAAAACCTCCTCCTCCTAGAACAATCACTTTTTTCATAATAAAAATCTATATATGTTAAAGAAGGCAAATTAAGCCAAAGTGTAAACATTTACTAGTGCGTGGCTAAATATTTTATTTCGGTTTGACTTAAAGCTCTATTATAAACTCTAATTTCATCAATAGCCCCTTTAAAAAAAGAAGGATCGTTTGGAGCAGAGCATTTGCCTATTGATAAAGGGGAACCATCTTTTGTATTTACTTTAAGTGTTAAATCGTATTCACTTAATCTAGTAGTAAGTAATACAGCATCCTGATATACTTTAATATTGTTTACTTTCGGATTATCTGAATCAATCAAATAAACATACAATAATATTATAATGTATTATTGTATTGTTTAAGTTTTCCTATAAACATTAAAATAACATGTTAAATTAAGTGAATGGCATGAGTTTCAGAGAATTTTGAAAGCAGTCTATCTATATTTTATTTCATATTAGTATTTTATATATGAAATAAAATTAGTATAATCTATTGCATCTATCTATCTTTACATAGCATCTTTTACAAATTAATTCTAACCAAAAATAAATGGGAGTAGGCAATAATTTAGTGGTAATCACTTGGAATGGTGGAGCAGAAATTCCGTATTCTCATGTTTATTTTGATGTTGAAAAAAAATTTGACCTTTTATTGTTCAATAATACAGGCAAGGAAGGTGAAATTGAAAAATATAATGTTCCCTATGAGCATTATATTACTGAAAAAACAGAAAATAAAGGAGAGATTTTTTACCATATTTGTAAGTACCTGAAAAGCAAAGAGCTTGAATATAATTATATTGGAGTCATAGACAATGATATTATTTTTAAAATCTCCGATTTCAATTACCTTTTACATATTGCTACAATTCATAATTTAGATGTTTTTCAACCCTCCATTGCAAAAGATAGCTATTTTAGTCATAGGAGATTTGTGCAAAGAGCTGGTGTGATGGTAGCAGAAATTGATTGGGTTGAAATTATGGCACCCTTTTACAAGCAAAATTTATTATTAGCTTGTGAAGACTATTTTTTAAGCACTATTTCTGGACAGGGGGTGGATGTATATTTAATGCCAGTTTTACAAATTCTACATAATCAAACTAAAACAGGCATTGTACATGCTGTTCAAATTAAGCATGCTAGGCCAATTAGAAGTCACGAAAGAATTTATAAAAATGGATTGAACAACGAACAGGAGATAGAGCTCATAAGACAAGCTTCGTTAAGTTTGGTCCACGAAAAAGAAAACAGTGCAAAATTCAGTGCAAGGTTTAAAAGGACAGTATTAAAAGAGGGTAGTGCCAGTTTAATTAAAATAGAGATAATGCATAACAAAATTATCCAATCCATTAAGAATTGCATAGTCATTATCAAAGAACTATCACATTATTAATAATTTTAAGGACTACTAATGAAAATAAATTCAATTATTGAACCTGAAATTAAAGGTGTAAAATTAATACAGTTTGAAAGGTTCTTAGATAAGCGAGGGTATTTTTCTGAAACTTTTAGAGATACAGATTTTTTAAATAATCAATTAGGAATTTTTCCCAATGGCATTATGCAAACAAATGAAAGTTATTCAAGGAGAAATGTTCTAAGAGGCCTTCACTTTCAGTGGAATAATCCAATGGGAAAACTAGTAAGAACTATTTCGGGTCATATGATTGACTTAATCTTAGACTTAAGAATTGGCTCTCCAACGCAGGGAAAAATTATGGCTTTTAGCATGCCAATAGCTACGCATGAATCAAATTCATCTTGGATATGGGTTCCAGAAGGATGTGCGCACGGAAATTTTTTTTTAGAGGACTCTTTTATTGAATACTATTGTTCAGCATCATACAATGGCGATTGCGAGGCAGGGGTATCGCCATTTGCTCAAGATATAGATTGGAGTATTTGCGATCCTAAACTAAAAAATTTATTTTTTGATTTAAAAGATAGTTTTATTACAACCAGTAAAGATGTGAATGGACATACAGTTTCAAGTTGGTTAAAAACTGCAGATGCAGTTAATTTTAAATTTTAAACATGAAAAAAATATTATTAGCTGGTGGAGCAGGGTATATTGGAACTGAATTAACTAAAAGATTAATGAAGCTTGATTATGATATCACAGTTTTAGACGATTTATGGTTTGGAAATAATTTAGATCCTAAGATAAAATTAATCAAAAAGGACATTTTTCAAATCACGCATAAAGAACTAGTAGATTTTGAAGTAGTCATATTTTTAGCTGGAGTATCTAACGATCCAATGGCAGAATTTAGTCCATCAGAAAACTTTATTCAAAATGCAGCCTGTCCTGCCTATCTTTCTTATGAATGTAAGCGAGCAGGTGTAAAGCGCTTTATATATGCATCTTCTTGTTCCGTTTATGGTTATACCATAGATGAATTATACAACGAGGGCTCACCAACCACTTGTACTTATCCCTATGGAATTTCCAAATTACAAGGTGAACATGGAGTTATGCAATTGGCAGATGTTCAATTTTCTGTAATTTCTTTAAGACAAGGAACTGTATGTGGTTATAGCGATAGAATGAGATTTGATTTAGTAGTCAATACAATGTTTAAAAACGCATTTTTACACAATGAAATTACTGTAAACAATCCGTCTATTTGGAGACCCATTTTTCATATTCAGGATGCATGTACTGCTTATATAAGAGCCATACAGGCGCCAGAAAATATTTCAGGTATTTTTAATGTAGCCTCAGATAACTATACTCTTGGACAAATTGGGGACATTGTTAGTGTTGAGATGTCTAGATTAACCAACAAAGATATCAAAGTTCATATTAATGATGTTAAAGACTTTAGAAATTATAAAGTTTCAATCCAACAGGCAAAATTAAGTTTAGGTTTTACGCCTTTATATACTGTTAAAGACATTATTAACGAATTGTACCAAAAAAGTGCAAGCTTTAGTAATTTTGAAGATGACAAATATTACAATATAAAAGTATTTAAGAAATTAGGTAAAATTTAATTAATGAAAAAAGTATTATTATTTATAATTTATAGTATCCTTTTTGTTAATGTATTTGCTCAAACTGATACATTAAAAATTGGGTCATTGTTGGTAATTAAACCAATTGAAAAAAAATCAATGACTTGGAAAGAAATAGTTAATTCAGGCGAATTCAAAGATGTAAAAATTAATCGAAAAAATAAAATCGAGGATAACATGAGTCAATTTCAAACCAATTGGTTTGGATTTGATCTAGGATTTGCCAATTATATTGATGAAACTAAATATGAACTAAATAAAACTTTGTATAATCCAGCTATAGGATACCCTCTAAGTAAGTTCAAAATGTCTTTAAATAATACAAAATCAACCAATGTAAATATTTGGGTTTTGCAACAAAAATATAATTTCAAAAAGCCAGGCACTTATTTGAAATATAGTATTGGACTTGAAATGTTTAATTTTAGATATGAGTACCCCATCAATTATAGAGAGAACGAAGCTATGTTTATTTATTTGAGTGACTCTAGTTATGAAAAAAATAAATTACTTACCACTTATCTATCGGCCCCTATTCAATTAGGGTATGATTATAAAATAAAAAATAATAAAACTATAGGTTTTAGCGGCGGTATTATTTTGGGTTATTTATATAAAGCCACCATTAAACAAATTAGTAGAAGTTTAGGCAAGGAAAAGTATACTGGTGATTTTAGTTTGAGAGATTTTCGTATGGCGGGCCTATTTGAAATTAGAATAGATAAATTAAAGTTTTTTGGTACTGCATCATTAACTAATATGTTGGATAAGATGTCAACCAATCAATCCTTATACCCTTATAGTTTTGGTTTAAGATTTAGTAAATTTTAATTGCAAATATAATAGTGCTAATAAATAATAAATAATGACTTTTTCATTGAATAGATGGTTTCTTGTATTGGCTGTATTGTTTGTGGTTAACAATGCATACACACAGTCTATTCCAGTAGGTTCCATTGGAGATGAATATTTAAGAGTTTTACAACTAGAAGGTAAAATTGATCCTACATTATCATTTACTTCACGCCCAAATTTCTTACAACCAAAATTTGGAAGAGATAGTTTTTATAAATATTTAGATTCTAGCTTATATGTAAACAAAGGAATCAAATTCAAGTATTTTGAATTTAGGCCGGTCATGGCTCAAATTAGAACACAATACAATTCTTTACAACCCTTTGGATGGAATGACGAAGGAATGATAAAGGCTAAGGGCATTCAAACCTTAGCAAGAATTGGCGTATATACAAGGGTAGGGCCCCTACATATTCAGTTTATTCCTGAATCTGTAAATGCTGAAAATTCTAAATATGAAATAAGTTCTGAATTTGGCACCATTCCTAAAGAACGCTATGAAAAAAATTTTATAGGACAATCAAGTGTTAGATTAAATATCAGTGCAGTTTCTTTGGGGCTTTCTAACGAAAATTTATATTGGGGCCCAGGACAATATGGGGCTTTAATGATAAGCAATAATGCCCCTGGTTTTTTGCATTATACCTTTAACACCACAAGACCCATAAAAACATTTTTAGGAAGTTTCGAATTTCAGTTAATAACGGGTAGATTAGAACAAGATCCTACCATGCCATCGGAGGGCTTTAATTTAAAAACCCGTTCTAGGTGGAAAGAGCCAAGAATTATCAATGGGTTAAACATGGTTTTTCAGCCTAAGTTCCTTCCTAATTTATTTATTGGAGTTAATAGGGCTTATCAATATTCAGAAATTGATATTGATAAACAAGGCACTAGTTTTATTAATAAATACTTGCCTGTATTTAGTGCAATTTTCAAATCTGCAGAAGGGGGGACAGCCGAAGATGCCATTCCAAGAGATCAGGAATTAAGTATCTATACCAGATGGTTATTTCCCAAGACTCATGCCGAATTATATTTCGAATATGGTTGGAATGATCACAAAGATAATTTTAGAGACTTTTGGATTGACCCAGAACATGCAGCTTCTTATCTAGTTGGATTCAAAAAACTAATGCCTTTACAAAACAATAATTGGTTAGAATTAAATACTGAAATTATCCAAACCGCTCAAACAATAGATTATTTAGTAAGAACTGCAGGTGATTGGTATGTATATCAAAATGGAGGATACAACCATTATAATCAAATATTAGGGGCAGGTTCTGGACTTGGAAATAATGTACAAACCATTCAAGTTAATTTATTAAAAGGCTTATCAAAGGTGGGAATAAAAATTCAAAGAATACAACATCAACCCACACCAGCCAATGGCTCATACCCTTTTGTAAGCCTGGGTTTAAGGCCCATGAGATGGACAGATATAGGGATTGCATTTACTGCACAAAAACATTGGAAAAATTTTATACTAACACCCGAGGTTAATTTTATAAATTCTATGAATTACGCATGGACTAATAGAGGCGATTTTAATCTTTTTGCTCAATTAAATTTAACCTACCTATGGTAAATTTATTCTCAACAAGAGCGGCAGGACTATTATTAATTTTATTAATAGTAATGGTAGCGCCACTAAAAGGGCAAACAGTAGATTTAAATAATATTGCCTTACATGAAGTTAAAAGAGTAGAAAGTTTATTAGACACAAGCAAGAATAATACTTCCTATACTATTCGCAACAGTAGCTTTGTATTTAATAATGATCAAATAAGTTGGAAAAAATTACAAATAAGACATTTATCGGCTTTGTCTATAACACAAGAAAATTCTAACCTCCCAATGGGTTTTAATGATGGTTCAATGCATCCATCGGTGGGTAAACAAAACTATTATAATGTTCAATTAGGTATACAATGGGGTAGATTAAGTTTACAATTAGCACCCGAAAAGATCATTGCCGAAAATTTTGTAGTAGATGGGCTTGGTAATAAATTTGATGGAACTGCTAATGGTAGTCCGGGTAACTTTTGGAGACGCTACTATGAGATTTCAGAAAATATAATTGAAAATCCCAATACCCCTTTTAATAAAAAGACCGACCAGCTATTTATTGGACAATCTAGTTTAAAGTTTCATACAAAAAATTGGATAGTTGGGGTTTCCAATGAAAATTTGTGGTGGGGGCCTGGAATAAATTATTCATTGGTACTTACCAATAATGCACCTGGTTTTTTACATTATACTATTCAAACCAATCAACCTTTAAAAACTTTTTTAGGCACTTTAGAGGCGCAATTTATTGGAGGTTCCCTACAAAATGCAAATTTACCACCGTCTGAAAATGGGAATCCTTATGCAGCAAACTGGTATATTCCTAAGGATTCAAATAATAGGTATGTGACAGGAATGGTATTGACCTTGCATCCAAAATGGACCAAAAATCTATTCATTGGCTTAAGTAATATGGCGTATATCTATCAAAAAAATATGAATGGGCTTGAAGATGCCACCCCCATTGGAAATTTTTCAAAATATACATCACTTAAAAAACGTCCAGCACTTGGTGCGATCTTTTTAAGATATGCCCTGCCAAAGGATCACGCGGAAGTTTATTTTGAATATGGTAGAAATGACCGAGGCGCTACGCCAATCAATGTATTTTATGATAGTGTAGCCACTGGTTATGTAGCAGGTGTCAGAAAGCTTTTCCCCTTATCCAAAAATCCAAAATTCGGTGCCATTTCATTAAATCTTGAAATTATTCAACTTAAACTACCACAGGCCAACCTTATTTGGAATAGTTCATTAAATGCCAAACAATCAAGTTGGTATACCAATAACCAGGTTAGACAGGGGTATACTAATCAAGGGCAAATCTTAGGCAGTTATATAGGACCAGGGGGCAGTGGACAAACCATTCATTTAGCTTGGTTAAAGGGCTATAGCAAGATTGGCGCCAGTATTGAGCGATATAGCCACAATAAGGATTTTTACTATTATAACTATTTTAATGGCCTCACTTACCCAGGTCCTAACTTTAAATATTGGTCCGATTTTACTTATACTTTTTATATTAGAATTAAAGTTGCCAACTTTATATTATCTTCTGAGATTAAAAAAACAGAGTCGTATAACTATCTTTGGACCAAATTAGGCACAGGGGGTCTATATGGCCCTTCCCTTACCGATAAATATAATACGCAATTTAATCTCTCCTTAAGGTACCTTTACAATAGAAATTAATACCTATGGATACCAATTCTAACTTAAAATTGTCAGACATCTTTTCGATGATTAAAGAATTTATATTGTTTTATAAATCATTTAAAAAGGTCAATATTCTAATAGTATTGATCTCATTTTTAGGATGTTTTGTATTTTTTAAAATTGAAAAAGCAAAATACGAGGCCTCATCCTCCTTTGTATTAATGGAAGGCAGTGGTTCAAAAGCAGGTGGATTAGCAAGTTTGGGATCTCAATTTGGAATTGATTTAGGCTCTATTGGAGGCCAGTCAAATAGCATTTTTAGTGGAGATAATATTTTTGATATTTTTAAAACCAGAGAACTGGTAGAAAAAGTATTGTTAAGTCCCTATTCAAAAACCACGAACGAGAAAAATACAATAACATTAGCAGATCAGTATCTAAAAATGTATCCCTCCTTTATTCAAAATGTAATTTTGCGCAAACCAATAAATAGTGTAAGTTTTTCCAATTACAATCCCAAAAATAGTCCTGATAGAATCAAAGATGAAATGCTATTTAAAATTCATAGTAAAATTATTAAAAACAACTTAATCATACAGAAATTAAATAAAAAAGGTTCAATCATACAAGTGGTTGTAACCACCAATGATGAATACTTTTCAAAAATTTTTAATGAGCGAATCATTGAAGCTGCTAAGTACTTTTATTTAAACATAAATAATACCAATACGCAACAAGTTTTAATTGGTTTACAGCAAAAGGCCGATTCCCTACAAAAATTACTTTATCAAAAATCTTTTCAGTCCGTTGGTTTATTTAACTCAAATAATGGATTAAAGGCCTATACGGCTAATGAGGAAATTTCTCAAAAAGATAAAACTGTTGCATTTACATTGTATGCTGAGGTAATAAAGAATATTGAATTAACTAAAATGGCGCAAGCACAACAAACACCCATTTTTCAAATAGTAGAGACTCCAAGATATCCATTGGACAATAAAAAATTTACAATACTAGAATTAATACTTATTGGTTCGTTGATAGGATTTATTTTTACTTTTTTACATGCATTAGTAAAATATATGTTTACCTAATGAATATTTTGGTATTAAGAAGTTATGGTGATTATGTTATTTTGTTGAATTCATTAAGGAATACAACAATAAAACAACCTATTAATTTAATTGTTTCAAATCATCTTCAATTGTTACATGAAGCATTACAATTGGACTTTCCTATTAATATTCACATTAGTTTTGCCAACTTTAAAATACAAAATGGCATTTTAAATTTTTTCACCAATAAACATTTCTTAAGTTTAGGTACTATTGAAGAACTCACCTCACTTAGGCAATATTTTATAAACCAAAAAAATGAAAATTACTTTATAGAACATAGCCAAAACATTATTTTACTTCAATTTTTTTTAGCAGTTAAATTAAAATTTATATATTCTAAAAACAATATTTATAATTGTTTTAATAAATTCTTTGAGGTTCAACCAGTTTTAAATCAAGATTCATTATTCACTTTAAATAGTAGTTCTACAGTAATTATTTTCCCTGATTCTAGAAAAAAAAATAAAATGATAGGTGAAAAAACTATTTCTAAAATACTAATGGATTTAAGCCAAAAAAGTGTTCAATATAAAATTGCCAAATTTAATGCTGGCATTGAAAATAATAAAGGAATGCTTAATGAAATAGACTATTCCAATTTCGTGGATTTAGTAGAAATAATAAAGAAAGCCGATTTTATAATCACAAGTGATAGCTTGCCTGCGCATATTGCAGAATTATACCATAAACCGCATTGGATTTTATATAATCATAAAATAAATACTAATTGGTTAACGCCTAGTTCAAGCAGTTCTAATTATTATTCAACTTTTGAACAAACTGATTTAATAAATATAATATTTAATTAATTGTGTTAGTCTATCTAATATCATCTCAGGACGAAAAGGAACGTCTAAGTCATATACAAGATTTAGCAAAGAAACTGATGGGGTTAATACATATTGAAGCCATCTATCCTAATAAAACTACCATCCCATTCATAAAGGCTATAAAATCTATAAGTAAACATAGAACTGGAAATGCTTTGTCTAATGGTGCAATAGGTTGTTTATTATCACATAGAAAAACATGGAAAACTTTTCTAGATCAAAATTTATCAGAACATTGTTTAATTATAGAGTCTGATAGTTATTTGGTAGATGTAGACCAGTTACATTATTTTTATTACCAGTATGCAAAGAATTATGATCTATTTTATTTTGGTGCTTTTGATGGCAGAATGAAGCTTTTTAAATCTACAGCAAAACAAATAGATGCTTATCAAATAGGAGAGCCTTATATCAATTCTTTGTATTGTACTTATGGCTATATGATTAATAAGAAAACCGCTACCTATTTGTTAGCATCTACTTCTAAATTTAATTACCCAGTAGATTATTGGAAAAGAAGATTAAAAAACGCTAATTTAAAAATTGGGGGCATTATTCCTAATTTAATTACAACAAATGGTACATTTACTAGTACCATTGCTATTAAACGCGCATCATTAATTAAAAGATTATTTGATTTGCTAATAGATCTTAAAAATAACTTAATTACTATATTCAATTGACAAAAGCAGTTCAACTATATAAACTATTATTTACTATCATCTTTACACTATATCTATACCTAGGAAAAGGTATTGCCTATGGTTATTTTGCAGAAATATTATTAATCTTTGGCTTGATTTTATTAATTAAACAAAGAAAAGAAATATATATAATTAATAATAAATCTTCAAAATTATTATATCTTTTTTTGTTATTAAATTTTATATTTATAGTTAGAGGTTTTTTTAATTTCCCCATTATAGATACTATAAGAGATGGCTTTATATTTAATTATATTTATATTTCTTTTATTCTTTTATTGTTTTTAAAAGACATACCTCAATTTTTTAGAACTATTCTCACTATTTACAAATATTACCCCGCAGTTATATTTTTTCTATATTTCATTTCTTTAAATAAATTTCTTGGTTCTCTTAGTTTATTTGGAGGCATTCATTTGTTGTTTTTTAAATTTGGCGATATTAGTGTAAACTTATTTGCTGCATTTGTATTTCAAATTAGTGGGCTAAATAAGTACAGGAAACCCTATGATTTATTTAATTTATTAATTATTTTATTAATGTTTTCCTTGGCATCTTCCTATAGTAGGGGCGGCATGTTATCATTTTTATTAGGCTGTATTATATTTTATAGATACCTAAAAGATGTAAACATCAAACAACAATTAAAAAAGAATTTAAATTTTTTACCTTTTTTATTACTTATTTCTTTTTTATTTTTAAGTGTTTTCAAGGTGGATACAAATTTTCAAGGAAGGACTGTGGGTGTTGATCAAGTAGCCAATAATTTTACTAGTATTTTTAGTACCTCTGAACAGGGCGGATTAAATGATAATAAAATATGGAGATTACTTTGGTGGGGGCAGATTATCGATTATACCTTTAATGGCCCCTATTTCATCACTGGTAAAGGCTTGGGAATTAACTTATCAGAAGATGATCAAATTCCAACCTCCGATTTAGAAGGTGAGTTACGGTCACCACATAATTTTAATATGTCTATTTTAGCAAGGTATGGAGTTTTTGTTTTTTTTCTATGGTTATACTGGATATATGTTCAGTTTAGGCGGTTAACAAATAAAAATTTATCCAATTTACAACTTGTGTTAATTTGTATACAAATTGTATTTTTATTTAATGCAAGTTTTGATGTATTTTTAGAAGGACCAATGGGGGCATTCCCATTCTGGTTATTTGTCGGAATTGATTTAATTTATGATTATTTTAAACTTTATAATAACCAATCCGAAGAAATTATTTTTACAAATTAGTTCTATCATTATAATATACTTATGAATAGACTACTATTATATATTTCACAACATAAACGCTATTTAATAAATGTTGGTGCAACTTTTTTTTCACAGTTTTCAAATGCTATTACCTTAATTATCCTAACACCTTTATTAACCAAACATCTGGGTTTAAAGGAATTTGGGGTTTATGGTGTCATCATCAATATTATTGCTTTTTCTATCATACTTGATTTTGGTTTAAATATAGGTTTAGTGAGAATATTTATACATAAATCTGTTAAAATAGATTATCTTTTAAATAGTATGTTTGTTTTTTTTACATCGTTGTTATTGGTTTTATTTCCTTTTTATTTATTTTTCTATTATTATTATTTTCATCAACCTACCAGTTTTTCTTTAATACTAATAGCAATTTTTACATCAATTATAGTTGTACAGAACATATATGCTGTATATTTTGATGCGCTCATACAAGCACAAAATAAAATTTATATTAGTAAAATATTTAGGGCTATTAAATTAATAGCTGAACTTTTATTAATACTTATATTTTTAAAAAACATCAATCTAAAAATAATTTTATTAATTATTGCTAGTGTTAATATTTTTTATCTTAGTTCACTTTTTATCTTTTTAAAAAATGAAATTAATTTAAAAATTAATTTTAAGTATTTCAATTTAAATGAGCTTACAACACATTTTAAGTATAGTATCTGGTATTTTACTTCCTCTTTAGCCACAGTTTTAGTTTTCAACACCCAAATTGTGATACTGAATTATTTTAGTGGTCCAGAAATGGCTGCAAAATATTTAGTCATTGTAAGATTTTTTGATATCATTAGAATTGCAGCAACCAATTTTACCCAAGTACTTTTTCCAAAAATAATTTTAGCAGAAGTTGAAAATCAATGGGAAGGACTAAAAAAAATGTACTATTCAATTTTAAAAAAGATTTTATTTTTAATCCTTATCCTATTTCTATTCTTTTTAACATTTGGTGTTAAAATTTTCTTTTATTGGATTGGATTCAATGACACTCAAATGATACCCTTATTCAACTTGTATTTAATTTTTACATGTCTTATCATTTTTGACAATGTGTCTTTTGTTTTTTTATCGGCACTTAAATTAAATAAAGCGCCAACCATCCTTTCCATTGCACAAGGTTTAATAGGAATAATTCTTTCCATTATTCTATTAAAGTATTTTGGTTATATAGGCTTATTAATGGGTTTCCTCATCTCTTTTTTGGCAACTAATTTAATTTTTAATCCTTTATATTTTATAAGGTCAATAAATAAGAAATTATTCTAAATAGATTTAAGGTAATTTATATTACTTTTGAAATACAATTATTTATATAATTTCTATTTTTTTGAAAAATAAGTATCTATATATTTTCAGGATATTAGTTGATCTAATCACCATTTCCATTGCTTTCGTTTTAGCTTTGGTCATTTGTAATTATTTTAAATATTATTATAAAATTCCTTCTTTAGAACCTATTTTTTTTATCACTTTGTTTATATGGTATATTGTATGTAAAGTATTTTATCTTTATAATGATATCACACTAGTATCTTATTCCCAAGAAATAGTAGGATTGATAAAAGTAAGTATTTTTCATATTTTACTCCTAGTTTTTCTTTTATTTATTTTTAATTTACAAGATAAGTTCAGAATTTTTATTTTATACTATACAATTATTTTATTTCCACTGGTCGCAATCCAAAAATATTTTTATCGAATTTATTATGCAAATAGTAGATTTAAAAATAAAAATATAAAAAACACTTTAATTGTTGGAAGTAAAAACATTTCAAACTTTATAAATGGGACTAATTTATCAAACAACAATTTAAATTTAAATATTATTGGTGTTATTAATGATGATGATATTGGTAAAAATGGCTATAATGTATTAGGTCCTATTAAATCTATTGCTTCTATTTTAACAAGCCATACCATTGATCAAGTATTGATATGCCTGCCAAACGATGATGATAAAAATATACAATATGTAGTCTCGGTTTGTGAAAATTTAAATATTTTGGTAAGTATTCTATCTTCGCCAACCAATCAATTTGGCATGGGCACAAAACGTGTTACGAATTACGCTAATATTCCTATTTTATTTTTTAAAAATTACCCTTTGGACGATTTAGAAAATAAAATATTTAAAAGGGTATTTGATATTATATTTTCTTTATTTATTATTTTATTTATTTTTTCTTGGCTTTTTCCTATAGTTGCCATTTTAATAAAATTAACTTCAAGGGGCCCTGTATTTTATATACAATATCGTTGGGGTATCAATAATAAAAAAATTAAATGTTTCAAATTTAGGACCATGTATATTGGGAATAATGAAATTTCTTCCGATGGGCACTATAGGCCTGCTACCCAAAACGATCAAAGAATATCTTCAATTGGCCATTTTTTACGAAAAACTAGTATTGACGAAATGCCTCAATTTTTCAATGTTATCATAGGAAGCATGTCGATTGTTGGGCCTAGGCCACATCCTATTCCTTTAAACCTAGAGTCTAAGGACCATATTAATAATTATTTATTACGACATTTAATTAAACCTGGAATTACAGGTTGGGCGCAAGTAAACGGAAGTAGAGGAGAAGTTAAAGAAAAGATTGATATGCAAAATAGAGTTAATTTTGATATTTGGTATATCGAAAACTGGACTTATTGGTTAGATTTACAAATTATTTTTCAAACAATTATTAATTTAATCAAAGGGGACGAAAAAGCTTTTTAACCTAAATATAATTTGTGTTATATAAATACAAAAATTTACTATTTCTATTTCTCTTCTTACAAATTACAACTTTACATGCACAATATGTATATGAAAGAAATAATTTAGAGGTTAATTATTTTTTGTCAACGATGTCTCAAAAAGGTTACTTAGAATGGAATGATTTAATTTACCCAATCACAAAAGAAAAAATTACACAAGCGCTATTAACCCTGGATACTAAAATTTATTTATTAAATCCCTTAGAAAAAAAAGAGCTTGGTTTTTATTTACAAGAATATTTAAATAAAAGAAAACAATTACTTTATAAATACGATAGTTCATTTTCATTACACATCGATCCAATTATAACTGGTAGCTATCAATCTGGGTCAAACATTAATTATAAGCAATCAAGTATTGGGTTATCTATTTGGGGCGGTATTAGCAAAAATTTAGGGTATCAATTTTCTTTTCACGATATCAATTTAAATGGAACAAAATTTGATACTTCTATAAATTCTAATTATCAAAAAGGTACAAGAGGTATTGTAGCCTTGAATGATCCTAATAATAAGCAACAAATTAACTATACCGATTTAAGGGGGAGCTTAATCTATCAATTTAAAAAAGGCTCCATCAGTGTTGGACAAGACGCTTTAACCTGGGGATATGGCGAAAATGGACAATTGGTTTTATCTAATCATGCACCTTTATATCCATATATAAGATTAGATTATCAACCACTTCCTTGGCTAAGATTTAATTATTCTCATGCATTTCTTCAATCTAATATCATAGATTCTGCAAATATTTATCCCATTCCAAGTAGGATATTTCCTGCATCAAGAGAGGTTTTTATAAAAAAATATATGGCTTCGCATAGTATAGACATTAGATTAAAAAATGGTTTGCATTTAAGTTTAGGAGAATCAATTATCTATAATGATCAATTACAAGTAGGCTATTTACTACCTATTATGTTTTTTAAAGCCTATGATAATTTTATTAATAAAGGCATCATTCAATCGGGTTCTAATGGCCAATTTTTTGGACAATTAAGCTCAAAAAATTTATTCATACCTAAATCTCAATTTTATACTACTTTATTTATAGATGAAATCAGACTATCTTCTATATTTGATCCAATAAAAGCACGCAATCAAATTGGATTTAATTTTGGTTTTATTAAACAAGATTTTATCAGACCTAACTTAATCTTTGGTTTTGAGTATACCAGACTTAATCCTTTTCTATATCGAAATTTTCTCCCTGCTCAAAATTATACAAGTAATGGCTATTTATTGGGTGAATGGATTGGGGCAAATAGTGATAAAATGCTTGTTTTTCTAAAATACAGCCCAATACCTAGGTTAAAAACATATTTAAGGTATCAAGAGATAAGAAAAGGCCCATCAGGCAGCTTTCAGGATCAATATTTTGGTCAACCCCAAATGGATTTTATGCAAAACCTTGTTTTTCATCAAAAAACATTGAACTTGAAAGCTAATTATGAATATTCAAATAGAATGCTATTTAATCTAGATTTTACACATTTTATGACCTATGGAAATCAATATAATTTAGGCTTCAGTTACGGCCTATAAATTATTCAAAAACTAATGTGGAATTGTATCATTTAGCCATTTTTAAAGTATACCTTTGTAGTAATCCCCCCGAACCTTATTCAAGAATGAGTAAATATGCCTATTTGGCCACATTATAAATGGTTTAAATACAAATTTATTTTTGCATTGATTATATATCGCATAAATCATTGTGCATTAGTTTTTCATGTATACAATGGGACTGAGCGAGGCAAAGCCATATCAAAAAAATATAAAAATTTAGATTATGAAATTAGTCAAGCTACTTTTTACAAGCGCTCTACTGTTAGTTTTAACCCTTGGTACTTTGGGTGTGCAGGCCCAGGCTGGAGGTAACTTATTGTTTTCCAAAGATTTAAGTACTATAAAAGTAGATGCTTTAACCGATGTAGAAATTAGTCAATTACAAGCACAACTTAAGCAAGCAGGCCTAACCATTGACCAAGTAGAGCAACAAGCTATTGCCAAAGGTATGTCTGCTACCGAGTTTGCTAAGTTAAAAGCCAAGTTAAGCAGTGCAAAAGCAGTGGGCAACAATATAAATAATTCACCACTTACCAAAAGAACTAATAAAAAGTCAACTAATATAACTAGCAATACTGATAGTACTAACGTAGATTTTCTTGAGCGCTCAAAAATAAATCCATTAATTTATGGATCGGAATTGTTTGCTCAAACAACAACTGGTTATGCAGGTAATCAAAACATGGCTACTCCACTTAGCTATATTGTTGGGCCTGGTGATGTACTAAGTTTAGTGGTATATGGAGTACAGGAATATACCAGCGATTTAAGGGTTACTAAAGAAGGTCGAGTACAAATAGACAACGTTGGTCAAGTAAAAGTGGCAGGTTTAAGCATTGAAGCAGCAACCGATGCCATTAAGGCTCAAATGGCCAAAACGGCTTATCCAAGTATTAAAAACGGTGAAACTAAAATAGCCATTACGGTGGGGGATATTAGAACAGTTCAAGTAACAGTAATAGGCGCTTTAAAATCGGGTAAATTGAATGTATCTTCTTTATCCAATGTATTAAGCGTAATTGCTGAAGCTGGTGGCCCAAATGAAATAGGTTCTTACCGCGATATTGAACTCATCAGAGATAATAAAGTTTTCAAAAAAATAGACTTGTACGCTTTTATGAAAAACGGCGACCAGTCCAATATGGTTAATGTTAAAGACAATGACGTAATTCGAATTCCTCCTTATAAAAATCGTTTTGAAATTAAAGGACAAGTAAAACGTCCGGGTATTTTTGAAATTGGAGCTAGTGAAAACTTTAATAGTTATTTGCAATATGCAGGTGGCTTTGATGATACTGCCTATACTGCTTGGGTAAAAATTATTCAAAAAAATGACAAAGAAAAAGCAGTGAAGGATTTGGCTGCAAACGAATATTCAAAATATCAACCACAGGGTGGTGATGTGATTAATATTGCAAAAATTATAGATCGTTTTCAAAATAGAGTAAAATTATCTGGAGCAGTTTTCCGTCCCGATGTGTATCAATTAACGCCAGGTATGCGCATTAGTGATTTAATTCAAAGAGCCGATGGTTTAAGAGAAGATGCCTTTATTGGTCGAGCACAACTAATTCGTTTGAAACCCAATTTATTAAAAGAATTAATAACTATTAATTTATCAAAGGCTTTACAAAGAAATGCAGCAGAAAATATTGAATTACAAAGAGAGGATGAATTGTATGTGAATTCAGTGGTGGATTTAAGAGATTCTTTAACCGTGGATTTATTGGGTGAAGTAAGGTCTCAAGGAAAGTTTAATTATGTAGATAGCATGACGGTGAAAGATATTATTTTAATGGCAGGTGGCTTTACTTATGCTGCCAACAAGCAAATAGAAGTTGCTAGACAAATACAATACAGCGATAAAGTCAATTCCAATAAAGTAGCTACCATTTTAACTACCGAAATTAATGGTGATTTAAGTTTTAATCCAGGCCAAGAAAATTTTGTTTTGCAACCTATGGATGTGATTACTATTACTAAAAAAGTGGGTTTTGTAAAACCAGAAGTAGTTAGTATTTCAGGACAAGTGCAAAGTGCTGGTAAATATACTTTAAGCACTAGGGTAGATAGAGTAAGTGATATTGTGAGAAGATCGGGGGGGCTTATTAGCGATGCTTATAGCGAAGGCGCTTATATTAAAAGAAGCAGAAATAATATAGATTCTTTAAAATCGGATGAAAATAAAACAAGTATTGAGCAAGCATATAACAGAAAGTTTAAAGCACAGCAGGAAGCTGAAAAAGAAGCACTAGCTAAAACTGCCAATGCTTCCACTTCAACATCACTTTTAGATCCGAATAATCAAAAGAAAAAATTAAAAGATACTTTAGATATTTTATTTAAAGAGATGGAAGATGATTATTATCAAATTGCCATTGACATTAGCCGTATTATTAAAAACCCGGGTTCTGAATATGATTTAGTACTTAGAGATAAGGATGAGATTGTGATTCCAAAAATGGACAATAAAGTAAAAATTAGTGGTGGTGTTTTAAGACCTACCAATATAGTATATAGGGATGGGTTAACTATTGGAGAATGTATTTCCTCGGCAGGTGGTATTTCAGAATATGCGCGTCGTGGAAGAGCCTATGTAGTGTATGCCAATGGAAGATCTAGCCGAACTAGACATTTTGGATTTTTTAGAATTAACCCTAGAATTTTACCGGGCAGTGAAGTAATCCTTCCTGAAACTAATGAAAAGCTTGATAAACCATTATCTACTGTCTTAACTTTTACGACTGTTTTAGCACAAGTGTTTACGGCTTTAGCTACTGCAAAATTATTATCTAAATAATTATTCATAATGGCAGTAAATGTAAATATGGTTACCAATAATACTATTGAACCATGATTTTAATGGTAATTGTTTGCTTACAAAATTTAAGGGCAAACCTCTTAAATGAGTTTTTGTAATGCGGGACCATTTTTGTCCATTATAATGCATCAATGTTATGGGGCTTAAAAACTCAGCACAAAATTGTCTATAAGCTATCCATGGCGCTCCCTCTTTAAAAATGGCAAAGGAACTGGTATCTAATAAAATGGCTTTGCCACCTTCTAAATAAAAATTGTAGGGGGTGGCATCTTTTAAAATCATACCATACTTTAATGCTATTTGATTAATGCTAATGTAGGCAACGATGGCATTTCTCCATTGTGTATAGGACCATTCAAATGGGTAGCTTTGAAATTCTATTTGTGCTGGTTTTAATAGACAGTATATTTCATCTGTATTGGAGCTACTTACTTCTTCTAAATTTGCTCTTTCTGCTTGGTTTAACTTTTCATGGGCAATTATTAATCCCTTTGTTAGCAATTCAGCATATAATCCAGATTGCATCAAATAATCATATTCAGCTTTATACTCATTAAAAATATATCTATAATAAATTCCATCTATAACAATGACTCGAGCCGCACTGTCCTTGTATGATATGTTATTTGGGCTAGTTATCGTCTTCTTCTTTTTTTTCTAATTCAGATGTCTCTTCAGCCTTCCCAAATCTAAATTTTATATATGCTACAATTCTTTTAAAAAACACAACAACAGTTAGTAAACCTGACAATAGTGCCTGAAACAATAAACTTCCAGATCCTGGATCAATATATAGTAAAAACATTATATAAATTTAGTCTTAAATATCGATAATTATCGAGAAAATACATTTAATATTTATAATTGTATATTATAAATATTAAATGTATACTTTATAAGTAATACCATGATAATCAATTTACTAAATTGGCTGCAAGCTATTAAGTTTTAATTATTGATTTACTTCACCTGCTTTGCCAATTCCCCGGGACTAAGTAACCTAGTATGATCCAATAGCTCAATAAGTGCCATGGTTTTTTGTGTTTTTATATCACTAATGGCATTCACTATGGTATAAGAGTCCTTTAATAAATAAAATACATTGGTGGTGAGATTAATTGTTTTATCGCTTCTGTATAAAGAAGGAAGTATTTGATTTTGATATATATATTCAATTTCCCTTAAAGCATTTAAGTATACTTGAATGCTTTTCTTTTCATGAGTTTCTTCTAAACACCAAGCATTTAGTAATATCATTTTGCGAGGGCTATTAGCTGCAATCATATCGGCGCTTAATTGATATACAAAACCATCTAGTTTCCAGCGGAGGGTGTTATAATTAGCCAAACTGCTGTCTTTGTCAACACCTTGTTTTAATGCTGAACCCAAATACAGTTCCGAATTATATTTTATTTCAATAAGTTTTGAAATTAGGCCTTGCTGTAGTGAAGGCTTTTAGGGGCTGCGCTACAGCAGCCCCTAAAGCAAAAACCACCATTATAAAAACAACTAGCCCTATATAAATATTTTTACTATTCAAAAAGTGTTTTTTATTTTTCATTCTTATTCTATTTAAAAGTATTCCTTATAAAAAGAAAAACTTATTTTCTAGTAATCCCTCACTCTGAGGGCTTTGGTCGTATCCGTTTTTGGCAAGGTCCTTATTTACCAGTTCAATAATAGCTTTCATATTTTTTATTTCACTATACTTATTTAAGTTTTCAATTAAGTAATGTGTAAAGGCTCCATTAAACCTATTATTAATGTAGGCATCGGCACTAAGTTCATGCGATTCACAGGCGCTTAGTAAAGCTCCATTAAGGGGGCTTATAATGGAAGCAATGTTTCCAATAGTAATATCGGCCTGGCCATCTACTTCATTTTCACTCTTTTCAAAATCTGATAGCCCAGTAAAAAAACGGTAATGTGTTTCATCTGCTATAAAAGGGTCTCTAGATAAATCCTCTGCATGACAGCTATCCGATATCCATACAAAATGCACCCCCTTTGGAATGCCTGCAAATAGCTGAGCAAATTCTTTATCTCTTAAACTTGTTTTATTCGTTCCATCAAAATCATAAGGACAAATAATTTCATCTAGACCATCTTTTTCTAAAGAGGTAAATAAGGTAGGTGCCTGTGCTCCATGTCCACTATAATGAAATAGTAACTGGTCTCCAGCTTCAGCACCTTCTATTAACCATTTTAATTGCGTGAGTATTCCTTTTTTAGTAGCTTCCTTATTAGTGAGTTTTTTTATGTTCTGTTTTGGATACACTTTGTTCGCTTCTGCAATAAAATACTCCATATCTAAAATATCATTCACACATCCTCTTAATTCATTTCTAGGATTGGGGTATTTATTGATACCTACTAGTAGTGCTTTGTTCTTCATAATTTTTGTTTTATACTCCTAAAGTATAAATAAAATAGTCTGTTCCAAATTTTAATTTTACTTTTAGTGTATAGCTTGAAATGCTTTACTAGAAAGGGTTCTAATGAATTTTCCGCAAACTAAATAGCCATCAAATTCCCTGCTATTTTCTAAGTAGAAAACATACTAAAAAATATTTTATGAAAAAAGAAGCACCTATGAGTTTACTAAAGAGTTTCTTACTTTTTTGCATTGCCTTTATCTTATTAATAAGCACAGCACCTATTGGATTTTTTTATGCCTTATTACGTCAATTATTTTTTGGTAAGCTAAAAACACTTAATGTATTTTTTTTAGAAGTAGCTATTGCAATAGACAACACAGGTAACGTAATGATGCAACATTTATTAAACGACTTTTTACTTATTAAGCAAAAAGAGACTTATTATTTTGGCAATAAAAAAGAAACCATTAGTAGTGTAATAGGTAAGAATAGTTTAACCAATACCTTAAGCCCTTTAGGCAAAGCCCTGAATGCCTTTTTAAATTGGATAGACAAAGACCATTCCTTTAATTCTATTATGTATGATGTAAGGCTTTGGGCTAGAGATAAGGGGGAGTATTAAGGGGTTATTGTGGTCTCGCCAAGACTTGCAAAGCTTGGCGCCAAATTAGAATCAATTGTGGTCTCGCCAAGAATCGAACTTGGATCTAGTGTTTAGGAAACACCTATTCTATCCATTGAACTACGGGACCATCGGCTATAAGTAGGCCGAGGACAGCAAAAATAACCACATTATTTGGTATCTTTACGCCTCTAATACAACACAATATGGGTTTTTACAATATCATTATTAAGTATCGCTTCTGGTTAAGCTTACTAGCCGTAGCCTTGGGTTTAGGCCTTGAATTAACTGGCATTGCTGGTTTTTGGCCTGTTTTCCCCCTTTATTTTTTAGGGTTAATAGGTGTTTTAAGCCATTTTTTCATTGGTCCTCTTCGTTTGGTGCAAGCTCCCATGGAGGTGGGTGATATGGATGAAGTGGAGCGTATTCTAGCAACTATCTGGTGGCCTCAACTTTTATACAAGCCTGTCCGCAGTACTTACTATACGATTAAGGGAAATATTGCCATGGCGAAACAAGACTTCGATACTGCTGAAAAACATTTAAAGCATAGTAATGATTTAGGATCGGCCATGCCTGAAGCAGAAGGTGCCAACAAATTACAATTAGGTATGATGGCCATGCAGAAAGGAGATACTAAACAAGGTGAGTCTTATATACGTGCCGCCATTCGTGCAGGTATTCCAGATAAAGAATCGGAAGCGGTTGCATTTTTAAGTATGTGTCAAATTTTTATGAACAAGCGCGAGTTTCGTGCTGCTAAAGATTATTTCCGCAAAGCCAAAGCATGCAAACCCACTACTAAACAAGTAGTAGATCAAATTAAAGAAATAGAGAAATACATTTCTCGTATGCCTGGTTAGTTTTTAAATTTTTAATTCACAATATATTTTAAGCCCACTTCATTCGAGTGGGTTTTTTATTTAGACAATTTTCTAAGAACTAAACGAATAGATACTTGGTTTATACTTTTCTTAAATAATTATTTTTATCTTACTTAATCAATAAAATATTAATATTTCTAATAAAGTTTTAACCAAAGAACAAAAGTAAATCAGAAATATCTTATATAGTATTTTAGCCCTTACAATTTTTACAAATTTTATTATTTTCTATTATGCTTTGACTGATCAGAAGTATAGTAATATAATAAGTTTTTCTATATTTTGGAATTTGTGCAATACTAAATTTTATTGGATATAAATATAAACTGATAAATAAGTCATCTACTATAACTGCTATTATTATAGTTACATTAATTTTAACGTATTCATTACTAAAGAGATAATTATGATTAAGAAACTTACAATTGCTAAATTTGAAAGCAACTTACTTCGTGAGCTTGATCTAATTAGTGAAGATAAAGTCAATCAACTAATTATTAAAAGACCCAAAGGCAAAGGAAATATTGTGCTAATCTCTGAAGCCTAATTCAATTCAATGCAGGAGACTTTATATTTATTATCAAGCAAGAAAAATAGAGAGCATCTTTTAGAAAGTATTCAACAATTTAAAGATGGAAAAACAGTTAAAGTAAAATTAAAAGATCTTTGGAAATAGAATTCTAAAAAAATTATTTTAACTTCATTAAAATAACATACCATGCTATTAGATATAATGTTTGCAAAGTATTTATTAAAAAGAAACATTTCAGCAAACAGAGTGAAATTAATTTTAACAATAAATTATTTATTAGCTATTTTACTTCTTTATCTTTTTGTATTCCATCAAAAAAATAATATTGGTGCCACAATAGCTTTTACTATGGTAATTGCTTTCTTTAGTTATCTAAGAACAAAGAATTTAGAAAACTTTTTCAGAAATAGAAATAAACTCTAACCCAACAACTTCTCAATGGTTGGTGCGAAATGCGCATGCTCGAGCGCATGAATTTTATTGGCTAAGGTATCAGCTGTATCATTAGCATCTATAGAACATTTTGCTTGAAATATTATAGCGCCTTCATCGTAATGCTCATTCACCCAATGTATTGTAATGCCTGACTCTTTTTCTCCAGCTGCAATCACTGCTTCATGCACATGCACACCATACATTCCCTTGCCTCCGTATTTTGGAAGTAATGCCGGATGAATATTTATAATAGCTTTTGGATAAGCCCTTACCAATACCTCGGGCACTTTCCATAAAAAACCAGCGAGGACTATAAAATTGATATCGGCATTTTGCAAACTCTCTAAATAGCCTGTTGCATTGAAATCGGCCTTATTAATAATTAAACTAGGAATTCCTTTTTCCTTGGCTATCTCCAAAACCCCAGCACCCGGAACATTGCAAACAATTAAAGAAACTTTTATAGCAGCGGATTTAGTTCCTGTACTATTAACAGAACTGCCCGCAGTCCTTTTCTCAAAATAGTCTATAATTTTTCGAGCATTGCTGCCAGCACCAGAAGCGAATATGGCAATATGGATGGGCGCCGAAGCAGAATCACCAGCCAAACCACTACCCAACAACCTGCTTCCAACCCTGGCTAAATAACCCTTAAAAAAGGTAAATTGCCCGGTAAAGAAACTTACGAAAATCACCGAAAAAGGCCATAAAATGGTCAAAAATAGGGGATAAACCAGCCAAAATGCCCAATTTTTCTCCAAAAACACCAATTTTAGCAAATAGCTACAAAGCCTTCCGCTGAGGCTACCGCCCAGGGCAAAAGTGAGGATAACCAGCCAAAATTGGCCTGTTCCCAGTTTCCACTTTTCTTGTAATCTTTTGAATGCTTTCATGCTGTTTTTATTGAAAACCTAAGGCTAATGCGGTGCGAAGCGCCGCATTAGCCTTTTTTATCCTTTTAATGCCCTCAAAGGTGCCTTTTTTTTTCAAAATCTGCCTCTGTTATCCTAAATAAATTCAACATGACTAAACTAACATTACATAATTATGACATTCGTCATCCTTTTTCAACTCAGTTCCCTGAAACTCAATAAATTCAATAAAAAAAACTTATCATTTTCTTAGTATTGAATCCTATTCTTAAGTAGTTTTGCACCCGTTCGAGGACATTTTTACACCCTAGACACTTTTTGTGTATATGACAATTTTAAGAAGCCTAGCTAAGATCGTTTCGATCTTCCTATTTATCACCCTTAGTTCATCTATCGGAAATCAATTGAATGCGCAAGATGGGAAAGCACTTTTCTCACAAAATTGTGCATCATGTCACGCGGTTAATAAAAAATTAACTGGTCCTGCACTTGCAGGCGTAGAAGATCGTTGGCCTGATAAAAAGAATTTGTATGCATGGATTAAAAACAATGCTGCATTTTTAAAAACGGGAGATCCTTACGCCACTAAATTGTACAACGAGTACAATAAAACTGCAATGAACTTATTCCCTAGTTTAACCGATAAAGATATCGATGCTATTCTAGGTTACATCAAAACTGTTCCAGCAGCAGGCGCAGCACCAGTAGGTGGCGCAGCCGCTGATGCACCTAAAGAAGAATCTGATAGCACTTTAATATTTGGTTTACTTACTTTAATATTAGCAGTTGTCTCATTAATCTTATTACAAGTTAATAGCAACTTAAAAAAATTATCTGACGACAAAGCGAATATCCCATCCAACAATCCTGTTCCTTTTTTCAGAAACAAAGCCTATATCGCTTTCATTGCCATCATCTTCTTTATAGTGGGTGGTTACATGACTACGGTAGGTGCAATGAACTTAGGTCGCTCTAAAGATTATCAACCAGAACAACCTATTTACTATTCTCATAAAGTGCACGCAGGGGTGAATCAAATTAACTGTCAATACTGTCATACGGGTACTTACCAAGGTAAACAAGCTACACTTCCAAGTGTGAATGTTTGTATGAACTGTCACATGGCTATTAACGAATACAAAGGCGCGCCTTTAGTTAGAGAGAATGGAGATGTAGTAGATGGTACTGCAGAAATTAAAAAATTATACAAATACGCAGGATTTACGGAAGGGCAACCTTGGGATGCTGCGAATGCAAAACCTATAGAGTGGGTGCGTATACATAACTTACCTGATCACGTTTACTTTAACCACGCACAACACGTGAACGCTGGTCAAGTAGCATGTCAACAATGTCATGGTGAGATTCAAAAAATGGGTGAAGTAAAACAATTTGCCGACTTAAGTATGGGCTGGTGTGTGAACTGTCACAGAAACACACAGGTTCAATTTAAAGACAATGGTTTTTATAGCATCTATGAAAAATTCCACGCCGACTTAAAGAGTGGAAAAATTGATAGCACAAAAGGAATTACTGTTGAAAAAGTGGGTGGTACAGAGTGTCAAAAATGTCACTACTAGTATCGTAATTGAATTAATAAAGAAGCGTAATATTTTATATACATTACTATGGAGCAAAAAAAGCACTGGCAAAGTTTTGGAGAATTAAATAATTCTGAAGCTTTTAATAAAGAAGTTCAAAACGAATTTAAGGAAGAACTTCCTTTTGTTGAAGACGAATCTACTTTGGAAAAAGGAGAAAGTTTTTTACAAACAAAAGCACCTCGTCGTGATTTTTTAAAATATGTAGGCTTTAGTACTGCAGCCGCAGCGGTGGCAGCTAGTTGCGAAATGCCTATTAAAAAAGCAATTCCTTTTGCGAACAAACCTGAAGACATCGTTCCTGGTATTGCCGATTATTATGCAACTACTTATGTGCAAGATGGCGATGTAGTAAGTGTACTTGCTAAAGTACGTGATGGTCGTCCTATTAAATTAGAAGGTAATGAATTAAGCCCTATCACTGCTGGCGGTACATCTGCTAGAGTGCAAGCTTCTGTTTTAGATTTATATGATACAGCTCGTTTACGTTTTCCAAGTATTGCTGGAAAAGAAGCAAGCTTTGAAGATATTGATAAGGCCATTGCAAGTGAATTAAATGGCGCTGCAGTTATTGTAACAAGCTCCATTACCTCTCCTTCTACTAAACAAGTAATTGCGCAATTTTTAGCAAAGCATGCTGGTAGTAAACATATTACTTACGATGCGGTTTCTCATAGTGCAATGCTACTTGCGAACCAAGCTTCTTATGGTAAAACAATTATTCCTTCTTATCATTTTGAAAAAGCAAAAGCCATTGTTTCTTTAAGTGCCGATTTCTTAGGTACTTGGTTAAGCCCTGTGGAATTTGCTAGGCAATATGCAGTGGGTAAAAAATTAGATGAAAAAAATCCTGCAATGAGTAGACATATCCACTTTGAAACAGTGGCTAGTATGACTGGTTCTAATGCAGATGAAAAATATTTATGTCGTCCTTCTGAACTTCCTTTAGTGGCAGTTGCTTTACTAGCTGCAGTTAAAGGCAGTGAAATTACTGGCATCACCGATGCTAAATTAAAAGCAGGTATTGAAGCGGCTGCTAAAACATTAACAGCTAACAAAGGCGCTGCTTTAGTAGTATCGGGTAGCAATAATATTAGCGAGCAAATTATTGTCAATGCCATCAATGATGCAATAGGTGCCAACGGTACAACTATTAATTTTGGTGCTACTTTAAATTATCGTCAAGGTATTGATAACGATTTTGCAAGTTTCGTAGATGATATGAACGCAGGTAAAGTAAACGCAGTTTTATTTTATGGTGCGAATCCTGTTTACACATGGCCTGCTGCTGATAAAGTAAAATCGGGTTTAGCAAAAGTGAAAACAACTATTTCATTCAATGCTAAATTAGATGAAACAACAGCGCTTTGTAAATATTCAATTCCTGCTCCACACTTCTTAGAAAGTTGGGGAGATGCTGAACCAGTATCTGGTCATATCTCTTTCATTCAACCTACTATCTCTCCTTTATTTAAAACACGTGCCTTCGAAGACTCTTTATTAAAATGGTCTGGAGACGCTAGCGATTATACTACTTATTTAAAAAATTATTGGTCTGCTAAATTAGGTGGCGAGATTGCTTGGAATAAAACATTACAAGCTGGGGTGATTAATCCAGCTACGCCAAGTATAGCGGGTGCTAATTTTAATGCAGCTGCATTATTAGCAGTTACTATTCCTACAGCTAAGCCTAGCAATCAAATTGAATTAGCCTTATATCAAAAAGTAGGAATTGGTGCAGGACAAGGAGCTTCTAACCCATGGTTACAAGAATTACCCGATCCAGTAACACGTGCTACTTGGGATAACTATATTATAGTATCTCCTGCGATGGCAAAAACTTTATTGAACATTGATTTAAATAATGCAGGTCAGGCCGATGCTTATGAAGTGAAACCTCCTAAGCAAGTGGTTAAATTAACAGTAGACGGAAAATCAATTGAACTTCCTGTTTTAATTATTCCAGGTACGCATCCACAAACAGTGGGTATTGCAGTGGGATATGGTCGTGCAGAAGCGGTAGGAAAATCAGTTATTGGTACAGGTAAAAATGCATATCCTTTAGCTTGTATTGAAAATGGATTGGTTCAGTTCGCTTGTAGCAATGTTACATTAACTGTTACAGGTGAAACTTATCCTGTGGCATTAACACAAACACATTTCCGTTACGATACTGCACAAGGTAATCGTACCGAAGTAATGAAAGAAATTACTTTAGCTGAATACATAAAAAATCCAACAGAAATTTTAGAAGAGCGTGAAGCAGAAACTATACCTTATGGTGGATTAGAAAACTATGAAGCACAAGGAACTATATATCCAGTGTACGCTCGTCCAGGTATTAAGTGGGGCATGAGTGTAGATTTAAATAGTTGTAATGGTTGTGGTGCTTGCGTGGTAGCTTGTAATGCAGAGAACAACGTTGCCGTGGTAGGTAAGCCAGAAGTTTTACGTGGTCATGAAATGCATTGGTTACGTATTGATAAATATTTTAGTGGTGATATGGATAATCCTAAAGTGGTTTTCCAACCATTAATGTGTCAACATTGCGACAATGCTCCTTGTGAGAACGTTTGTCCAGTAGCTGCAACCAACCATAGCTCTGAAGGTTTAAACCAAATGACTTATAACCGTTGTATTGGTACTCGTTATTGCGCGAACAACTGTCCTTTCAAAGTGCGTCGTTTTAACTGGGCCGATTATTCTGGAGCAGATAGCTTCCCAGACAATCAAAGAGATGTATTGAACGATGTAGTATTAAATATGAACGACGACTTAACAAGAATGGTATTAAACCCAGACGTTACAGTGCGTTCTCGTGGTGTGATTGAAAAATGTTCTTTCTGCGTTCAACGTTTACAAGCTGCTAAATTAGATGCGAAAAAAGAATCTCGTCCAATGGTAGACTCAGATGTGAAAGTGGCTTGCCAACAATCATGTCCTACGAGTGCGATCAACTTTGGTAATGCGAATGATAAACATAGTGCAATTACTAAAGTACGCGTTGAGAATCCGAATCGTCAGTTTTATGTATTAGAGCAATTACACGTTTTACCAAATGTGACTTATTTAGCCAAAGTAAGAAACACAGTGGAGGAAGAAAAAGCGTAATAAAAATATAGATTAAAAAATTTAAGAAATAGTTAAAGATGCATATTAAATACGAATCACAGTTGCGCGAACCATTGGTATATGGTGAGAAAAATTTTCACCAAGTTACCGAAGATATCTTGCGCCCTATTGAAGTGAAGCCATCTCGTTTATGGTACATTGGTTTTTTCATTGCTGTTGCTCTATTATTATTTGGAGTATTCAGTTTATATCGTGAGGTAACTTATGGTATTGGCCAGTGGAACTTAAATAAAACAATTGGTTGGGGTTGGGATATTACCAACTTCGTATGGTGGGTAGGTATTGGTCACGCGGGTACTTTAATTTCAGCTGTATTATTATTATTCCGTCAAGGTTGGAGAACCGGTGTGAACCGTGCTGCAGAAGCGATGACTATTTTTGCCGTTATGTGTGCTGGTCAATTCCCTATCTTCCACATGGGTCGTGTTTGGTTAGCCTTCTTTATTATGCCTTATCCTAACTCACGTGGTCCATTATGGGTGAACTTTAACTCACCTTTATTATGGGACGTGTTTGCCATCTCTACTTATTTCACTGTTTCATTATTATTCTGGTACTCTGGTTTATTACCCGATCTAGCTACAGTGCGTGATCGTGCGTTTACTAAACTTAGACAAAAATTATACGGTATTGCTTCTTTTGGATGGACAGGTTCTACAAAACATTGGCAACGTCACGAGAGTTTATCTTTAGTCTTAGCTGGTTTAAGTACTCCCTTAGTATTGTCAGTACATACTATTGTATCATTTGACTTCGCCACTTCAGTTATTCCTGGTTGGCATACCACTATCTTCCCTCCATATTTCGTAGCAGGTGCGATTTTCTCTGGCTTTGCCATGGTACAGTCTTTATTAATTGTTGTACGTAAAGTTTTCGGATTAACCAACTATATCACCATTGGACACATCGACTTAATGAATAAAGTAATTGTACTTACAGGATCTATTGTAGGTATTGCTTACTTAACAGAATTATTTATGGGTTGGTATTCTCAAAATAAATATGAAGGATATACTTTTTGGTACAGCCGTGCTTATTTATTTAGCCCTTATGGTTGGAGCTATTGGGGTATGATGGCTTGTAACGTATTGTCTCCTCAAATTTTCTGGTCAAGAAAAATGAGAAGAAATGTTTTCGTTACTTTTTTCATGAGTATCATTGTAAATATTGGTATGTGGTTTGAGCGTTTCGTAATTATTGTAACTTCTTTATACCGTGACTATTTACCATCTAGCTGGTCTGTTTACTATAGCCCTTCTATTTACGAGGTTGGTTTCTATTTAGGTACTTTTGGTTTATTCTTTACTTGCTTCTTCTTATTCGCTAAATATTTCCCTGTTATTGCGGTAGCAGAAATTAAATATGTATTGAAAAGAAGTGGAGAATCATTCAAACCTGAATTTGAAAAATTGGAAGCAGAGCCTTTGGATAAATTTGTTCACGATAATGCGCATGCACATTAATTATAATATCGATTAAGAAAAAAATTATGGCACAAAAGAAATTTGTAGTTGGCTGTTTTGATGAAGAAAAAGTTTTATTTCCTGCAGTAAAGCAAGTGCGTACTGCTGGCTATAAAATAAAAGATGTATACACACCCTTCGCAGTGCATGGTTTAGACCACGCATTGGGTATGCGCGAAACAAGCTTACACACTGCTGGTTTTATTTATGGTATTACAGGTACAGCCACTGCGGTGAGTGCCATTAGTTGGATTTTCACGAAGGACTGGCCTTTAAACATTGGTGGTAAACCCCACTTTGCTTTACCAGCTTGGATACCTATTATATTTGAGTTAACCGTTTTATTTGCAGCAGTAGGAATGGTAATGACTTTTTGTTGGTTATGTCAATTAGCACCTGGTGTGAAAAAACATCATTTTCATAAGCGCGCTACCGACGATTTATTTGTGATGGTTATTGAGTGTACCGATAAAACAAATACAGATGATTTAGTGGCCTTCTTAAAATCGAATGGTGCTATTGAAACAGATGTGCAAGTAGCAGAAGAAGGATGGTGGTTTGGTACTTATGATAAAGAGGATGATTTATATAACACTAAACAAGTAGCCCTTTAAAAATAATTAGATAAAGTATAATCTAACCAGAACGATGAATAAAAATAACATTAATAAGAATCTGCTTTTAACTATTGCTATTGCAGCGATTACATTGGTAAGCTGTGAAGAAGTGAAGCGTACACCTGGTACTATCTATATGCCCGATATGGCTTATAGCCGTGCTTATGAATCCTATGCCGATCATAGCAACCTAGCAGCAAAAGGTATTCATTATGATAACCTTCCTGTGGCAGGTACTATTGCACGTGGCAAGGAAATGCCTTTCCCTTATGCAAAAGATAAAGCAGGCGATACAACGAATTACAACGCTTCTAAATTAGTTCCAAATCCTATCGATTCTTTAAGTGCAAGAGACGCAGCAGAAGCAGAGCGTTTGTATTTAGTGAACTGTGGAATTTGTCATGGCGCTAAATTAGATGGTAATGGTCCTTTATACAATGGTGGCAATGGCGCCTTCGCTGCAAAACCTGCAACATTAGTAGGCGATGCAAAATATGAGAACATGCCTGCAGGTCAAATGTTTTATTCTGTGGCTTACGGAAAAAACTTGATGGGTTCTTATGCATCACAATTGAACAAGCGCCAACGCTGGATGATTATAAAATATATTAAGAATAAACAAAAGAAGTAAGATGGCATCTATTAAAGAGCAATTCGAAATTCCTGGTAATCTTAAAACATGGTCTTATGCATTAATAGGCATAGGCGCCGCTGCTTTATTGTATGGTATGTTTACCAAAGGATTTAGTTCAGACGAACATGAGCAAGTACATTTTTGGGGAACCTTAATGTACAATACTATTTTTTGGACTTTAGTAACTAATGCTGCTATGTTCTTTATATGTTTTAACACTATGGCACAAGCAGCTTGGATGCAATCTTTCAGAAGAATTGCAGAAGCTATTTCAACTTTAGTACCCATTTTTGGTGGTATTACTTTATTAGTATTATTCTATGTAGTATTAAGTCATAATCATCATATCTATCATTGGTTAGATGCGGAAGCAGTGGCCAAGGATCCTATCTTAAAAGGGAAGGCTGGTTTCTTGAATCCAACTTTCTTTATTATTTGGACTTCACTTACAATTATACTTTGGAGTTATTTCGGATACAGAATGCGTCAAATTAGTTTAGAAGCAGATATCGCTCCAATGGATCACGAAACTGCACATAAATTTAATATTAGAAGCATGACCCGCTCAGGATTTTTCTTAGTGTGGTTTGGTTTAACAGTAGCTTCTACTATTCCTTGGTTATGGTTAATGAGCCTTGACGCTCATTGGTATTCTACCATGTATAGCTGGTATACTTTCGCAAGTTCATTTGTGGCAGGTATGGCCTTAATTGCTTTATGGTTAGTGTACATGAAAAACAAAGGCTATATGGAATTATCCAATAGCGAGCACTTACATGATGTAG
>Ga0214919_10000938_pt1 | contig 49249 bp, 41 predicted proteins | sample LL1503_MetaG_FD_177994 | JGI IMG/M metagenome (GOLD analysis project Ga0214919, IMG submission 177994) | Freshwater microbial communities from Lake Lanier, Atlanta, Georgia, United States - LL-1503 | ecosystem: Environmental > Aquatic > Freshwater > Lake | place: USA: Georgia | collected...
ATTTGCCATGATTGTCAAGGAATGGTTTTTTGCCGGCAGCGATGGCAATACGCTTCCATCAATAACTCTGACGCGCTTACTATTCCACAGACGGCCATCTACATGGGTTTCAAACACATTCGGCCTGATCCTCATAGGCAAGGTGCCTGCGTGGTGGAAGCCCCAGCTAGGTGGCGGCGAGGAGGCCAAAGATGCCATCGAATATCCTCCCAAATTTCGTAAAGATGCCAATAATGGTGTCATGTTAGAATATGGCTTGATATTAGCATATTTTATAATAAGCTTGCCCTGTTGATCGACTGTCAGTCGATTGCATTCACCATTTCTCGATGGTTCCCAGATTTGCGCAACCATCAAACTGCTCCATATACTGCCCAAAATAGACCTGGCGGCATTTAGCGGCAAGGGAATATCCGGAATAAGGTCCGACCATAACATCCCGACCAAGCTATAAAAGCTAATCATATCCCTATGAGTGGGACCATTCAAAGTGCCTATCAATTGGATAGGGTAGAGCCGGGTTGGCTCAGGTCTTCCCAAACACCGAGGGATGAGAATCGGGAGTAACGTTGGCGGATGATCTACGAATGGCAGGCTCCAACCTGGTCGCTGGTTTGCCAAAAGTACCATCTTGGCTGTTTGTATGGTTCCGCACCCCAGAAGTAAATGCTTGGTTCTGATCTGTATCTTCTCGCCGGTCTGCTGCACCTCAACCTCAAGATCTACGTGATCGTCAAACTCGGTGTAAGTAAGCAGTTTATGCTCGGTCATCTGAGTAATATTTCCATGGCTTGCCAGTACATCCAAGGTCACGAGCGGACTGTATACACCCGCCCGGGCAGGACTAAAAAATTCTGTACCCGAGTATTCGCAGGGCATCCGTCCCTGAAAAGCTTGCGTCAGTACGGCAAGCCTCGGACGACCTATCACAAGAGGAATACGCGTCCTATTGCGACTGTACGCCTGAAGTAAATGACGAGCGGAATCGCCCATAGGAACAGGCGGCAGCAGATATTCTGTGTCTCCAAGAAAAGGCCCCATTGCATCGTTTACGCCTGAAATACCAATTTGTGCCTCTAGCGCGCTGTAGTATGGGTCAAGTTCGGCCGCACCAATGGGCCACCCCCCAGCCTCCTCAATGTCTTGTTTGGTATAGCGCAATAACTGTGCGCCCCATACGTTAGCCATACCTCCCAACGCCAAGCTACCACGACCTTGAACAATTAGTCGGCCATGCTGATCCATCACATCGAATGCCTCGCCTTGAAAAGCATGGCGTACCCCTTCAGCTCGCAACTTTGGGTGAAGATTTAGAGGATGGGAGATATTGGCTAGAGTTTCCCATTTTTTACCCAAAATATCACTGACTGCGCCGCTGGAGAGAGCGTCCGAAAGGGTAGAATATGGGAACTGATGGGCGGCCCTATGTCCGACATCCAACAGGCACGTCCCAGGTACATCTAACATTAAGGCAGCAGCGACACCAGCGGGTCCGGATCCCACAATGACATTTTCAAAGTAACGCATATAGCGCGATTTGAAGTCGCCCAACAAACAGGTGTCTTACTGCCTTGGACAGCGCACGCACAACAGCCAGATAACCTAACAAGGGACCTGATGCACAAACGCGAAATTCGGGGTGGGCACTATCGCATTCCGCGAGATACATAATCAACATTAATTTTCTAGAAAGCAAGTGCCTCAGACCATTCCGACGTAGCCATAGTTCGATTCCGACTGCATCCAGTCTCATCCTAATAATAGTTTTCACCGTATGCGCATCGCTAGAATTAACATTGGCTATGTCGAAATGCTCTTTGTTGAAGTTAACATATAAGTTAACTAAGCGCGCCGGTGCGGGACTCCCAAACAAGCAACAGTGCAAATAATTTACTTCATGTTCTAAACTCTCCATAATAACGGTATGCTCAATCGTGCTTACTTAATATTAACAAACTTCCACCATCGGTGAGCACCAGAATCTTCCCACCCTTTGTTAAAGTCATATCACGTACCCTCTCATGAACATTAATCCGTTCAATAAACATGACATTGTCGCCGACACCCAACCTGATTCTGTATATAGAGGTACCAACCAGTGACCCAACCAATAAATTATTGTTAAACGCCCCAAATTCATCACCAGAATATTCTAAACCTTGGGAGATTCCGGTAAGATCAGGCCAGTAGAAAATAGGCGGAGTGAATACCCGTCCCGCACAAATTCCTTCACTTTTAGTATATTTTTCCTTTTGGGTCGGATGTGAAAAGTCATAACCATAGGCCGTACCGTAGACTTCACAAGGCCATCCATAGTTTGCTCCCTTTTCAATTATATTTAACTTGTCTCCTCCACGAATTGCGTGCTCTGTTGAAAATAAGGTACCATTATTTGCAAAAAATAAACCCTGTGGGTTACGATGGCCCTTTGATATCAATTCAGATTCGCCTTTCCAAGTCACTTTAAATATCTTTCCAAATGAGTTGGCATTACCTTGAGCCAATAGTGGAGTATTATCTAAAGTACCCCCTCCCATGAACCACCCGGTTGATACATAAAAAGCCTCGTCTTTATATACCACTCTTCCGCCAGAGTTATTATCCACTGGCTCTTGACATCCTTGCTCAGTAGACCACAGTATATTCGGTTGGTCTAATCTTATTACATTTGTTTCAGGTACAATTTCATACTTTGAGATATAGAGAACTATTCCTTTGCAGCCCCTAAACTCCTTTGTAGTTCCCAATAATGCTAAATACGAGGCTCCATCTTTGTCAAATTTAATTACATCACGTACACTGGAGAACAGTTTCATGATTGCGCCTGAATCTATTCGATCAAATCGTCCATTTTCCTCGTGGAAAATTAAGAGTTGGCCATCATTTTCTACAACGAGGATAAGGCCCGGGACTAGCTCATTGACTGCTCCGCCGCCGCCAACGGCGCCGGAATAAGGAATACTATGGTATCGAATATTTATATTATAGAGGAATGAGTTAACGGTTCGATCGCTGGGGCTGGTAAAATCGTATGCAAATTTCTTTACGCTCGGTAAAAACCATTGAGATAGTCCAGAGTTGAAGGGCCATGTCCGCTTTTCTCTTGCATTAAATAAAGCTAATACCGAAGCAGCAACTATAATTAAAGTAATTAAATATATAATTAATTTTCTTTTAGTTAATTTCATAATTTCAAACACTGACAGTTCTTTGATCTAAGACGGAGTATTTGTGTCGTTTTGTTTTTATTGTATATTATTTACTTGGAGGCTAATATCTTGCGGTACAGCTCACAGTATCTGGGTCCAACGGCACTCCACACGAAGTTACGCCGCACGAACGAATTCCATTTCTCAGATAGCTCTGGCAGATTAGCACGTGCATCCAATAGTGAACCCAAGCCTGCCGCAATACCCTCTATGGTAGCGGGCACTTCAAGGCGGTAGTCGACTTCACGAACTTCACTAAATCCACATTGGTCCGTCATTAGCACCGGCAGGCCACAGATTCCCGCCTCTACAGCCACAATGGACATAGCCTCTTGACGCGAAGGAACCACAAGCAGCTTTGCTGTTCGGTACGCAGCGCTCTTGTCGTTGCCAGTGAGATACCCTAAAAAGTGAATGCGTTGAGATAATTTTTCATTTTCAGCGGTCCGCATCAAATACTTTAACATACCCTCATCTGGACCAGCAAAAACCAGATGTAAATCAGGAAACGCAGGAGCAAGCTGGACAAAGGCATCTAGTAAAATATCCGGTCCTTTGATTAAGTTAAGTCGCCCCATAAACAACAAAAAAGGGACGTCTTTTAGTCCAAATTTTTTCAAAAATGCAGATTTATCGATTTCTGGGAAATCTGAAGGATTCACACCATTCGGTATGATAATAACATCGTCTGGATTCACTCCATATTGACGAAACTCAATTAGTTCGCTTGCCGTGACCGCAATACAAGTTGCAGCATGGCGAATGATATGTACTCCCCACAAGAAATTATATATGCGCTTGAAAAATTTTGATCTGCCAAAGATCGACAGCGTTCCAGCGGGACATACCACATATGGTTTCTTCAAGAATCTGCAGGCGACATACACCGCGACATTCAATACGCTCCAATGGCCCATTAGATGTACTATATCTGCATGGGCTACTAAATTTCGTATGCGAATTGGCTGAAATGATGGAATATAGAAGCGATTCCAAATGCACTTCAGTAAAACAGCGCGGGCTGGGAGCAATGATTCCAGGCGGGATTGACTTGCGTCTAGGTCCAGCGCCAAGACAGTGCAATCGACACCACTTTCCTTTGCAATATGTCGACTCATTTGAAAGGTTCGCTCTGCAGTACCACCACCCCGGCGAAGATCAATGGATGTATTTACGTTTAATATTTTTAACATTTTTGGTGGATTCGAGCGCTAAGTGCAAAGTTACCCTGTAAATTACAAACATCTCAGCTAAGTTGAAAGTAACCTGCACCCCTATTATTAAGACAGACCTCACGTTAGCTTAAGCTGCATCGGATTTCACACGGCTGGGCGGCGATTCCCCGATGTTCATATTTTGCATTGTCGTCTCATCACCTTTAAGGTTTGCTCCGAATTTGAGATTAGCTGCGGTAGTCGTAGCGCTCTTCATTCAGACCTTGGACCAATATTTCGGTAAGCCTTTTAGCCTTCTCGCTAGATCAGTGCCCTTCTTTCCAGCTTTTTCTCCCAGAAGCCCCCACAGGCAAAATCGGGCACAGATTCGGACAACTGCCAACATCCAAATTAAATCAGCCCACCGCTGTTCGTATTTTTTTTGCGCTCGCCGCATTTCTTTTATCACCCGCAGGCTATTGCTTGGATTGCTACTAAGTCCCCCGTGGCGCATACCAACGGTTATTAAGTCCGGAATGAAGACTGCCTTGGCATTCCCAGCCGCAAGACCGCGGAGTAACAATTCGTAGTCACCCGCAATTCTATATGTTTCATCAAAATATCCGTAAATATCAAAGAAACTCCTGCGGTGCATAGCACCCGGATGCGGAATACACATCCATTTCTTAAGTTGCCTGCCCAAATCAGGCCATGACTGCCCAATCGTGTGGATCGGATCGGCCGATGTGGTCAACAACATAACTTGACCATACGCAATTTGAATATCGGGCGAATGGACCTTTAACCGATCCATCATGTTTATAAGTACATCTTGATGCCAGAAATGGTCATCTGCGCCCAAGAAACAGATCCATTCGCCGTTGGCCTGTTGCAGAGCCTTATTCCACGCGTGGTACACGCCACGGTCTGGCTCTGAAATCCAATAGTCAATCAATAAATCATTTTGTTGAAGAATTGACACCGAACCATCAGAGGAGCCACCATCGATGACAATAGTTTCTATATTTTTATAGTTTTGTTGAGCAACGCTATCCAGGCATTTTTGCAACGTGGGCTGCGCGTTAAAGACGGCAACGATGACGCTTATTAATGGCTGATTTTGCATGAAAACTAAGTCCAGCATTCCCGTCGGGCTGCAAATCTTTTCAGCACTCCGCATAACTTTGCCTCAGCTTCATCTCTTTGCATTGAGATTTCTTCCAGCCGAATACGCCCCGCAACAATTAGCTGATCGCGAACCTCCGACTTGCCACACGAGATCATTGCATCGGCCAACTCTGTAAAACTGTCCGGATCAATCAACAATGCGGCATTGCCGGCTTGCTCACGCAGATGCGCTGAGTAGATTAAAGGTACCCCCAGGGACCAAGCCTCGAGCGGCGGCAAATTGGTTGGCCCGAAGTAGGAGGGCATCACCACTGCCATGGCGTTTTCGTATAACCCCCTCATGTCTTCGGAAGCAGCAAAGCCCAACAGTTTGACTTGAGATTCAAGATGGTGGGCTTTGATGAACCTTTCAACATGGGCAAGATTCCCATTATCCTTTCCGGAAAATACCACGGTTGGCGACCAAGCATGCAGATTCCGAAGTTCAACAAGAGCCTGCAATATTCGTATGTGATTCTTATGAGACCAAAACTGCGCCGGGTAAAAGAAGTAGTCTGCTTCAAGATCATACTTCGTTGCTACTTCAGCGGCCGTCGTGGCAGATACCTCTTGGAGAAACGGCGTTGGCGAAAGTGGCATGGCCAAAAATCGATCCCGCCCAATTCCATAATACTGAGACGCCATGTCTGCAAGTCGGTTAGACTCAGTCAACGTCAACAGTGCCCCACCTAAATTGTTTTTGTAGTTTCTTTCTCGAACAGAGAATGTGTTGAACTCTCTTACCTCAGGAAACTCTGGTGTTTCCCGATGGCATAAATCCCAAATTGTGGCAATGTAATTAAGTTTTTGAAGCGCGGCCGACAAGTCATCAGGGGTTACCAGATAGACCACGTCGCATCCGTGGTGAATCAACTTTTTCTCTAGTGGGCCAACCCATTGGAGTCGCCGCTGGAGACTTTGCCACAGGCTGTTTTGTGAGAGTTTTACAAGCAACCGGTCAAAGACAGACACCCTAACCACGGTCGACTGCACACCAAGCCGGGTCAAAAAGCCTACGTTATCTGGCACCGTAGTAAAAACCTCAAAATCAAACCGATTGCTGCTCAATCTGCGCATTTGCAATACGGCATTCAACGCCTGGTCGAATCCACCACCTGAACCAATACCGTTGCTAACTATGGCAATAACCTTAATCATGGATGCACCTCACGCGCATGCGGCATTCAAGATGAAATGTCAATTTGCACTTGCAACAACGAGAGCATTCCAGCTGTCACTCGTCAGCGGACTGTCTAGCGAGGGAAATGCAGAAAGACTTTGCAACTGAAAGCCTGCACACGACAGAAATAAAGCAAATTCCTGGGGAAAGAAATACCGCAAACGATGCGTCTCGCTTGTTTCCCCCACCAGCCGACCATGCTCCAGCGTCCACAATTTGAATGAGACGTCTGCGGTGTGCTTCACAACATCAAGTGTGGTGTTCGCCGCACGAATCACCTTACCATTGGGCGTTGTCACCTCACGCACCCGATCAGTGGGGCGAACGGCCAATACAGAAGGCCCGTACCAAAAATCGCAAACGAATAGTGCACCTGGCTTCAAATATCGACGCACGTTGCGCAGGCCAGCCAACACATCATCGTTGGTGGCCAGGTAACCCACCACCGCAAACATCATGATTGCCAAGTCATACTGACAACCAGTTTCGAACTTGCGCACATCACCGCATACCCACTGCGGCCTTTGGGATGGTGGCAACTCGCTAGATTTATCGGCAGCCAGATTGACCATGTGCTGCGACAAGTCCACACCCGTAACAGCATATCCGCGCCGTCCCAGCTCAATGGCATGCCCCCCTGTGCCACAGCCCACGTCCAAAAGCGTAGTCAGCTTAGTGGCGGCATGCCGCTTGACGGCTTCCTCTATGAGATCGCACTCACTCGGGTAGTCTTTTGACGCGTAGAGACCATCATATTGCCCCGCATACATTTCGTTAAATACACTCACATTGCATCCTAAATATTGCGCCTAAGCTGTGTAATTAGCGCATCAAGAATTGAGCAAAACTTGGTTGCAACATAGTCCAACTCCGGCTCAGTAATGGCGGGCCCGGTAGGTAAGTAAAAGCTGGCGTATGCCACCTTGTTTGCATTGGGACAATCACTCGGGCTTGTCCAACCTCGATTTATAAAAATTTCCTGAAGGTTGTACGGAATAAAACCTTCTCTTGTTTCAATGCCAACCTCCTTGAGAGAGTGCATGATTTGCGACCGTTTCGCCACCAAGGAGTCGCGAAGGACGAGGTGGTACATCCAATAGCTGCTCTTGGCGTAGTCCATCTCCATTGGCAGGCAAAGGTAGTCTTGGTATTGTTCAAACCGCTTGGAGTAAAACTGGGCTATTTGCCGCCTCTGCTCCACCAGTTCATCCGCATGGTCCATCTGCCCGCAACCTACGGCAGCCTGCAAATTTGTCATGCGATAGTTGAAGCCAATGTCATGGTGCATGAACTTATTGGCGGCTCCGAAAGCAAGCGCTTTTAGACTGCGTGCTTTCTTGGCTATCTCGGGGTCGTCTGTTGTGACCATGCCGCCCTCACCCGTCGTCAATATCTTGTTTGCGAAGAAGCTGAAACACCCCGCGTTGCCCAAACTACCCACCTTACGGCCTTTGTAGGTAGCGCCGTGCGCTTCTGCGCAATCTTCAAACACCAACAAATTGTGTTCTGCCGCCAATTGGTTAACAGGGTCCATGTGGGTAGGGTGCCCAAAGAGATGGACAACCATGATGGCCTTGGATTTTTTTGTGATCTTCCTGGCCAAATCAGCAGGGTCCAAGGTGAGAGTTTTTAAATCAATGTCTACTGGCACAGGCTTCGCGTTCAGGTAAAGCACTGCGAAAAACGAAGCCATGTTGGTTAACGTGGACACAAGAACCTCGTCGCCCTCCTTCACGCCTGCTGCAGCCATTGCCAAATGCAATGCGGTGGTGCCGTTTGAGCAACTCACCGCATATTTGGAATCACAAAATTTCGCGAAGTCTGCCTCGAACCGATCGATAAAGCCACCAAACACACCGGAAATTGCATTTGAATCAAGTGCTTCGTTGACATATTTTTTCTCACGCTCACCCATGTGGGGCTGCGATACTGGAATGAGCATAAAGTACTCTTAGCTATTTGAAGAAATCAAAGGCTCAGCCAACCGAAACGTATCGTTTTCGTACTGGGTACCGGCCCGCGGGCCTTTTGTCAAAATGAGTACTTCGGCTTCTGCTACGCCTTGCAAGGCGTGGCGCTCATTCTCACGCGTAACAGCGAAGTCGCCCTTCTTTAAAACCTTTTCAACCCGCTCAGCGCCTGGCATCTGCGTGACCAGCAGAATCTCTCCTGACAGTACATAGTTCCATTGAATCGGCCGCTCATGGAAGTGGTTTGCACGAACCGCACCCTTTGTAAAAGTAATGAGAGTGACCGCATTTACTTCGTCGTCGGAAATAAGGTCAGTTATGGTCCCTCTTGCATCTGTATGCGCAGCTATTAGTTTGATTAATTCCATAATATATTAGTCCAATATGTTGAATACTTATTTCTCAATTTGCGGCACATAAAACTTCAAACCCAAATGCGCTAGTTTTTCCTGCAGGTACGCGGCAATATTCCAAGGGAGAATCAGGGCGTGCGTTACATCCTCCTCAATATCATTGTCAGAAATGATTTTAATGTGCGAACCTGGCGTAAGCTTTCCTATTTTCAAGGGCGATGTGTCTGTTACATAGGAAATAACGTCTGCATCCAAACGGCAGTAATTTAAAAACGTATTTCCTTTGGTTGCAGCACCGATGCCAATGATTTTTCCACCCATCAAACGAATCTCAGACAGATGGGCATTCACTGTCAACTTTACCTTTTGCACCCGCTCCATAAAGGCGTCATATGTGCTGCCTTTGTAGAGCCCAAATGCCTCTTCTTCCCGGATAAGCTCACTTACAGCACTGGCCGTATCACCACCTAATCTGGCAAATACACGTATAGAACCACACATGTAGTCGAGCCTTTCAGCTTTATAGATCGAGAACCCCTGCTTATGCATGCACTCGGCAAGAGGTTTGATTCCATAGTAGTGAACATGCTCGTGGTAAATGGTATCAAAAGCAGTACCCTGAACAAGGTCAAGCAGATAGGGGACTTCAAACACAAATATTCCGCTATCGCTCAACACCCGTCTTGCAATAGTGAGTAAGCCCACCAAGTCATCCGCGTGATTGACCACATTGGAACTCAACAACACTTTGACTGAGCCCAAGCTGTTTATCTCGGCTGCAGCTTTGAGCCCAAAGAATTCATTCACAGTGGGTACGCCTGAATCAACCGCAATTTTGGCGATGTTTTTTGATGGCTCGACCCCTAAAACATTGTCATATCCAAACTTTTTAAAGTGCGACAACAATGTGCCAACATTGCTGCCAATATCAACAATCAACGAGTCTGGAGGAAATTTGACCTCTTTTATGACCGCTTCAGCAAATTCTTTGAAATGCTCAATTGATACACGCGAGTTGGAAGAATCGTAGCTGTATTCATTTTTTTGATATCTATCCTCCGCTGATACTGAGAACATAGTAAATACATGCCCACAAGACTGGCATAAACCAAGCTGCAGCGGGTACCAGACCTCCGCTTCATGAAGTAATGTCTCTGGCAAGAAAGTGTCGGCAAGCGGATGAAAGCCAAGATCAACGACCTTCGAGATTCTTACCGAATTGCATAGCCTACAATTTTTGATTTCCATATATTCTTAGATGAGTTGATATGTGCAAATGCCCCATAGCCAAAAGACGCGCCGTATTGAGCAACTTTGACGGAGACCACGCAGGCAATTTAAGGCGACTTACTCAATAGTCCTTCAATTTCACTGTAATGCGCAATTTTTGGAAATACATCGGTCAATGAATAACAATCAAGATTCATGACTTGCGTACCTGAGAAACACCGTCTTAGATCATGGAACAATTGAAATATATCCTGCGCCCAAACGTCCATTGCCGGAATCTGCGAACTAACATCGATTAGATAATCAGCAGTGGCGGCATGTCTTTCATAATTCAAAATTCTATTTTTCTGGTCACAGAATATGTCCCGTGGATACGTGTTATCCATCCCAACCAAATACACTTGATCGTACCCCATGTGGATAGCAAGTGCCAATGCTTTAAAAAGCGTCATCGACAAATACCCTCGAGGCATGCGAGGATCGATGTTACTACTTATCCATCGCATGTCGGCATCAATAAACCCCAATACACGATGCGCACCAAATATTTCTTTTAGGCTGTGCAACTGATTTACAGGCGCGACCAAAATAATATTTTGGTGCATCAATAGATACGCCTTGAGTGCCTTGCCGGAATCTATTAAATATTTGCTGTATGAGCCATCTATTTTTGATTCGGTCAACGTACTCGGATCAGAGATTACCAAATATTGCGGAGCGACTTTGGAGAGCTCCGCATTTTGGCTCCAGAAATTAACCGAGAACACGTCATTTTCTGCGTCGGAAAACTTTTGCAATATCTTACAGCTAATCAACCCTTGAGATGGGCCGTTTCCTATCACTATTGCTCTTTTACCCTTTTTGCTGCCTTTAATAGCCGATAGCTTCTTTATCTCCTCCCAGTGGCGCAAAACATCTCTCGCATACCTTGCAGTTCCCAGTGTTGCATTTTTAATTTTATGCTTCGCAAGACTTCGCAGGCTCTCGATAAGCACCTTCCTAGGCAGACCTTTATGGACCAACGTTCGCTGCTCCACAGAAAATGCTGCCTCATTCTCACGTATATAGGCCGCAGTAAGCTCGTTAAGATCGCTGTCGGCACCAGAGCACGAATTCTGCGATGACGGGGAGCTGCTAAGACCTCTAGCTGCAGAGCCCTGGGCAAACTCCCAATCTTCCTCGGTATCAATGTCCATGGATTCTGACATTGATGCCACAAACACTGGTTGAACTGTGGCACCAACAAATGACTTGTTTACTCGCAATAACTGGGGTGAAATTACATACAGGCATCCATTGGCGGCAAAGGCATCCGGCAAATCCTGTGATCGCTTGCCAAATCCATGCTCCTCCAGATAGGGCTCCAGTTGATCTCCACTCTGCTTAAATGTCCACATCGGGTGGCTTCGTGCCAACGAAACCCCCACAACAGGCACCAAAGAGTTGGCCCGAAACAGTTCGACACCCTTGGCAACCGTCTCTTTGGTTCGAAAGGGCGACGTTGGCTGAAGCAGCAGCAAGCCATCCACCACACCCCGCTCAGACTCATACCAATCCAACGCATGTAGTGCCACATCGACTGATGTAGCTGTATCGGTCGCCAGCTCTGCGGGACGCAGCCAAGGCACCAAGGCTCCATGCTGCGTACACACCTCGGCAATTTGCGTGTCGTCGGTTGACACAAGAATGTCGCAAATTTCAGGAATATCCTTTGCCACGTCGATAGACCACACGACTAAAGGTTTTCCAGCAAGCGAGCGGATATTCTTTCCCGGCACCCGTTTGCTCCCACCTCGCGCCGTAATCAAAGCAAGTATTCTCATCACATTCAGCGTCTTCGCGCGATACTCAAAGTCATGTGTAGGCCTCTCTGGAAATAGGGGAACTATCCAAATGTTGGGCGCGTGCAGATTCTAGGTCGGCAACACGCCCCACATCGAGCCATGGCTCATGCATTGGGTAAACAATGGTGCGGGCGGCTCGCTCTTTCAATCGGCTGAACAAGACTGGCATGTCACAGTGCTCATCTGCAATCAGCACATCTAGCGCCTGAGGTTCGAGCACATAGACTCCTGCATTGATGTGGCTGCGTGAAACCGGTTTTTCTTCGAAGCCAACGATATCCACCCCTTCTGTATGAACCACTCCGAATGGATTTTGCCATTCATGTAGGCGCACGGCCATCGTCGCAGTGGCGGCATGTCGGGTGTGAAAATCGAGCAATTCACCATAGTGAACGTCAGTAAGCACATCGCAGTTTGACACCACGAACGCGGCATCTGGTCGTGGAGTCAGTAAGCCAATAGCTCCAGCGGTGCCAAGCGGGCGCTCCTCACGCAAGTAGCCTATCTCAACTCCCAAACGGCTGCCATCGCCAAAATACTCTTCAATCATGTGCCCAAGATAATGTACCGCCAGGGTGAATCTGGTGAAGCCTTCGGCCTTTGCGCGCTCGATAATGTGCTCCAGCATGGGCTTGCCACCCACCTCGAGCATGGGCTTGGGACAGTGTTCGGTGTAGGGGTGTAGTCGCGCACCCTTGCCTCCGGCCATGATCAGCATCATGTTCTGCCGTCGTGCAGGCTCCATCAGTTCATCCCACAGGTGCAAGCCAACGACCCGACGGCTATCCTCCACCACAGGCATTTGATGTATGTGATTGACCCGCATCAGATGCAACACAGTCTCGCGGCCCAATTCAGGGGGGACCACAAGCGGCGTGCGCGCCACAATGCTCTCAATCGGGCTTGTCATCGTTAGTCCGCGTAGCAAGCCACGACGAATATCACCATCTGTCAATGTCCCGATCAAAATTCCATCCGGCGACACAATAAGCGCTATTTGCAGGGCTGAGCGATCAAGGTTGAGGATGGCATCGGAGAGCTTGCAATCGATTGGTAGCAGCGCATTTTTCCAGCGCTCTTTCGAATTTCCACGGGCAATCTTTCGCGCCACAGCAGCCTCGTTCTGAGATTCAGTACTCATCGAAACCAACCATCCCTAGACTCACCCTTGAGCGCCATCTTCTTGCGAATGAGCGTTTGATCCAAGGGTACATTGGCAAGCACTTCGCTGATTTTTTTTCCTGCATCTCCTAGGTAATAAGGATTGGCAGTATTGCGAGCGACGGCGCGAAAGGCATCTTCATGTAGGCAGCGGTTGATCATGACAACTAACCCGGGGGCATCGTAGCCAACATCGATGACATTTTCACCTCTGAGTCGCCCGTCTTGTCGCGAACCAATATTAACTGTTGGACAACCAAATGCCGGCGTCTCCTTGATACCTGACGATGAATTCCCGACACAAGCGACGCGCGCTGCCGGATCGCGAGCCAAGGCCAACACGCCATGGTAGAGGTGGCGCCCCAAGGAGCGATGTACCTGAATACCAGCATGGCCTTGGCGGGAGAATTCATCCAGCGCACTGATGATGGCCCGGCCGCCTGCATCGTTGTTGGGATAGGTAATCACCACCTGCACGCCCTGTTCCGCAAGTTGTCGCATTGCCTCCAATGAGGGTAGCACTTGTGCAGTCGCAGCCTCGAATTCGGTAGTTACCGAATGCTGAGTGAACAACACCACTGGCTTTGCCAAGTCAAGCCCCAGGCGCGCTTTGCACTCGTCAGCAGATGCGAAACGACCTTCCGAGATAAGGTCAATAGCCGGAAACCCAGCCGTGTGCACACGCCACGCCTCTTCCCCCATGCCAAGAATGCGATTTGTAGCTTGCTCGTTTGTAGTGAAGTGCAGGTGCGCCAATTTGGTCATTGCGTGACGCACTGAATCATCTAGAGCACCACCCTCGGTGAGGTCTCCGCCTTCAATGTGCGCCGTTGGAATATTCATTTGGCTTGCTGCAATGACTGCTGAAAACCCTTCGAATCGATCTGCATAAACTACGACGATGTCAGGGCATAGCTGCTCTAGCGCCACACTAATTGCCTGCACACCAGAGCCGATGGCGTGTGCCGTTGCGATGCGCGAATCACCGTCCATCTTGATCTTGACCTCGGCATCAATACGAAACCCGTCGGTGCGAATTTCATCACGCGTACGGCCGAAATTGTCATCAAGATGCGCCCCCGACACAAGCAACTGATACTCAAGAGCGGGGTGCTTGCTAATGGCCTTGAGAATTGGGTATTGCAGTCCGTATTCCGCACGATTCCCTGTAAATACGGCAATTTTGCGTTTTTTAGATATCAAGGATGGTTCCATCGCGAAAGTAGTTCTCTAGGCTGTCTAAGGGAGCATACGTTACACCCCAACCTAAGCAACGCTTTGTATCAGATATGTCGAGAATGTTAACTGAGCGACGTCCTGCAGGATTTGCAACCAATATCTCTCGGTTTTGCTGCTTCACTGCGCGTAGCGCTAACAGCGCTAATTCTCGGATCGACACGCCAAAGCCTGAGCCAATGTTAAAAATACCTGGCTGCGGGGTTTGCGCCAACAATGCAATTGCATTCGCAGCCTCATTTACGCTCAAAAAATCTCGCACTGGCCCGTCGTCACGCACAACAAGGGGATCTGTTTGCACTAATTGCTTGGCGATATCAGAGACCACATTGCGCGGCGACATCCCCATGCCAAACAAGTTAGACAAGCGCAACACAGTGCCACCCGCAGCAAGTGCCAGAGCTTCGTTGCGAATCTTGCTACGGCTGTAAACATCCGTCGCTTCAACACATGCATCCGTGCCAAAAGGCAATGCCCCAGCATCACCGTATACAACACCAGAAGATGCATATATAAATGTGGGGGCTCGTGCCGACAGTTTTTCTACCACCATTGCAGCATGTTCGAGATAAGCCTCGCCATGCAAATTGGCTTTAGCTCTATCAGACTCCTCCGCCAAGTGGATCAGAACATCTCCAGCTGGGGCATCGGAGTAGTCAGCTACTTGGTGCAGCCCAGGTCCACCGCGGCGAGAAACAGCAATACAGGGCAACCCTATCGCAGTCAAACGAGCTATTACCGCTCGCGCCAAAAAACCACTAGCGCCCGTAACGACGATACGCTGCACGTTAGGTATGCCAACTCACGTCGGTAACCGACAAGTGAGTATCTGGCGCAAGATCGCGTGCCGCGTGCTTTCCCAGCACCTCTTCGTAGCGCTCCGCAAGTAACTCGCCCGTTCCAGGCCGCTTCACCCAAACGTTGCGCTCTGTGTAGATATCTCCGGCACGCACAGCGGCGATAGTAACGACGGTAGCAAACGCAAAGTCCATAGTGACTTGCTCTTCGGGTGCAGGCCCCTTGCTACCTCCAAGTTCGAGATGAAGCATTCGACTGCCGTCTATCAGTTCACGGCACGCCGCGGGATCCATGGAGCACACAATATCTGGCCCCTCGCGATCCATCCGGTCCGTGAAATGCCGTTCCAGCACGGTGGCACCTAGCGCCACAGCACCAAAACAGGCGAGGTTATTGACCGTATGGTCAGACAGGCCTACCAGTGCATTAGGAAACCTATTCGCAAGCTGCACCATCGCGCCCAAACGTACTAAGTGTGGCGGCGTCGGGTACAAGTTGGTCGTATGCAACAGCACGTAGGGAACGCCCTTCGTCTCGAAAATATCAACGGCCTTAGCAACGCTTGCTAAGGTATTCATCCCGGTGCTTAAGATGATCGGCTTGCCAAACGAGGCTACATGTTTCAGAAGCGGGTAGTTATTGCACTCGCCTGAACCAATTTTGTACGCCTTGACCCCCATGCGCTCGAGCCTGTCTGCGGCAGCACGCGAAAACGGTGTGCTAAGGTACATAATCCCCTTGGACTCTACATAAATTTTGAGCGCATACTCGTCAGTCTCTGACAGTGCGCAGCGCGCCATGATGTCGTAGATGGACTCATTGGCATTGCCCGGAATAACACTCTTCGCGGCATGGCTCATTTCATCGTCAACCACGTGAGTCTGGTGCTTCAACACCTCTACGCCTGCGCTTGCCGCTGCATCAACCATCTCGAAGGCAGTCTTCAGACTTCCCTCGTGGTTGATCCCCATCTCGGCAATTACAAGTGGCGCATGCTGTCGTCCGATGAGCCTTCCACCGAAATCAATTTGATGCATTGTCCAATTTCTATATGGTATAAGTATTAGCCTTGTAGGCCGATAGGTGTGATGGGTTGCGAAACCAAGCTACGGTTTCAGAGATGCCACGCAAGAACCCATCCCGCCCCCCATACCTAGGCTGCCACCCCAACAGTTCGCGCGCCTTGGCATTTGAAGCCCACAGACGCTCGACCTCGCTCTTTTCTGGCCGAAGGCGTTGATCATCGGCGATGATTTCAATCCGTGTGCCCATTGCATCCGCGATAGCTCGGGCAGTATCGCCGATAGATATTTCGAAATTACTGCCCAGATTGATAACCTCACCAATACCTTTATCTGACTCAAGCGCCGCAACAAAGCCAGCTACTGTATCTGCCACAAAATTGAAGTCGCGGGTGGGTGTTATAGCACCCAACTTTATCTGACGCTGCCCATTGGCTATCTGGGTAATGATGGTTGGAATCACCGCACGGGCAGATTGACGCGGCCCATATGTATTGAATGGGCGAACGACAACCACCGGCAACCCAAAGGACGCATAAAACGAATATGCCAACTGATCTGCGGCTATCTTGGTCGCAGAGTACGGGGACTGACCCTGCAAGGGATGATCTTCAGTAATTGGCACGAACCGCGCAGTTCCATACACCTCGCTGGTGGATGTATGAATCACGCGCCCAACGCCCAACTCCCGTGCCGACTGCAGTACATTCAGCGTGCCTTTGATATTGGTGTCCACATAGGTGTCAGGCGAATTGTAGGAGAATGGAATAGCAATAAGCGCTGCCAGATGCAGCACTGCATCACACCCCTTCATGGCTACCCTTACTCCGTGTGGGTCACGGATATCTCCAGAAAAAACTTCGAACCGACCTTTGACATCCGACGCGCAATGGTCCAACCACCCCCAAGAACCAAAAGAGTTATAAAGAACGAAGGCACGAACTTTGTATCCCTTGCGAACCAAGGCTTCGGTTAAATGCGAGCCTATGAATCCGTCAGCCCCGGTTACTAGAATCGTTGTCATAAATTGTTTGAATTATTTAAAATGCCGGCCGTTGGTAGGCACCAACATCTCATTCTTTGGAACAAGCTAAAAAACCGATCTGGAGGTCGATTAAAAATTCCAGATGCGAAATATCCCAAACTAACTCAAATCAAAGCCAAGGACGATACCGGTCAAAATGACAGCTGTCAGCATCATCAGGCAAGAACTAGTAGCTATAGCCGCCAAGCTTGCGTACGAGTCTCAGCAGCAGTCGGACCCATTGCATAGTCAGGCAAGCTATCTTGATACTCTAAGGCTCGAGGATACAAATTTTCAGCGGCGTTTTTGATACGAATCAGTTGTTGCAACTTATAGCGCCAATTTAGATCTTGCTTTGTATTGGTAATAATTGCTTTAGATATTTCTGAAAATGCAAAAGTAATATCACGGGGCTCACTCATGCTCTTTAATATATTTGCGGCATCTATATCATCAAAATCATAACGAACCCTAATCGTAAAGGGCTCCGCTGTAAAACCATCCTCAAAAAAACTAGCTACATTTTTTACCCGAAGGCAATATTCCTTAAACTCTGTAAGGAAATCATCAATTAAATCCTTTTGTTCTTCGTCAGTGATTTGTTCTAATAACGTAGCTCGGGTCATCCGGAAGACTACATCTAACCACTCATTAAAGCATTCCATGCGAGAAAGGAACGTATATTTAGACATCAAATTAGCACCATATTTCCCATCCATCAATGCCTTGTAGTTTTCCTCATCCTCAAAAAAAGTACGGACCTGCTCTTCAGAGTCCCATAGCTCATTGCATGTGTCAGCATAGAAAGACCGAAAAAGCTTACCCAATTTTCCTTTATCCGCTCTCACTGTCGCCATGATGTCTAGTATCCATTTGAAAACATCGCATGAATGCCTGCGAAGCAGTTGAATATGATTCATAAACAAATCGTTCCCGTACACCACTTGTAGAAAGAAACACAGCGAACGGCATTCCAAGTAATCGTCAAACGTCATCGTTGGGGTACCCACGGCGACCTCTTCGGTATCTAGCACAAGGTGTCCATCATATTTCCCGAACTGCTGTGGAACAATGCGATGTTTTACTATATATTCGCCCTTCTGCTCGTATATATCATCCCCTAATGGTGTACCCTTTAGTACCATGAGCGTGTATGGGATGAACCCATTAATACCCAAGGCCATAATTTTCTCTACCGTATCGAAAAATGATTGGCGCGTTTCACCCGGCAGTCCAATAATTATTCCAGATGAGGAAAGATTTTTTTGTTCCGCAGGTTCACCCTCTGTGGAAGCCAACAGTCCTTGCTGCAAGTATTCAAATTGATCCGGAGTCAGATTCTTTCGTTTGATATTTTTCAAAACCTGAGGCGTCATCGATTGCGCAGACATGAAAACAGACAACGTACCTGGCTTTAATTTTTTTACGACCTGAAGAATGTTGTCCACTCTACTTTTCCCTACGGTAACGTCAATAAAGACCGGCCAACCAGACTCATCTTGATGTGTTCTGATGATGTCGGCTATTTCATTATCCCTATTAAACATGCCGAAATTATTATCAGCAATATAGAGCGGAACATCAGGATAATCCTTCATTCGCTGCGCAAAAAGCTCCATTTCTGCCTGGAATATCTCATTGTCCTTGTATATTGGTTTGTTGTATTTTTCATTTGCTGTATGACAAAACGTACATTGGTATGGACATCCTCGATTCGTTTCGATGAATGGTGCAAGCTTAAATGCGCTTTGCGGTGTAGGAAAAAACTTATCCATCAACCCCGTTAAATAGGGCGAAGGCGCTAAATTTAGAGACTCAAGTTTTGTTTCAAGTTCGTTATACATCAGTTGCTTATCATCTCCTGCCAAATAGTAGGCACCCTGCACAGAATTGGATATCTTGTTATCAGAAAAATAGATTGACTTAATAATACCCAGCAGTGGTATCTCTGCGTTGAAAGGAATCATAAAGTCGACATAGGAATACCTTTTCAAATAGTCCTTGATCCATTGGTCTTTATAGGTAATATCTGGCCCGCCACAAACCACCAATGCCCTGGGATTTCTGAGTTTTATGCGCTCTGCAAAAAATCGATTTAAACTTGCATTCCATGAATACATTGAAAACCCAATTACATCAACTTTATTTTCTAAGTCAGCAACTATATCTTCAGCAAACTTGTACAACCTAATATCCAACGAGCCCTTTGGCAGGTTTTCAATAAGATATGCAGCCAAAAGCCCAATACCCAGGGGCATTGTTGAGGTGTGCAGACCTTTCGTAGTGTGATTTAAATCCAGAAAGGCTATTTTTAGTACACCATCAAACTGACGCACTGAGAGATCAACAGCGTTAACGCTCTCACCTGTGCTGGAAACAATAGGAATGATTTTCATATTTATCCTTAAATAAACTCTAAATGACCCATCGATCTGAGCTTTGGTTGAGTGACACTGCGATTATGAAACAAATCAGTTTTTCTAACGCGGGAGTCTAGTTGACTACCAAGAAGACGCGCAAGCGCATCTTTCTTGATGAGATAAGCCTGTGTTGGAGCCTTGGACTGAACTGGTGAGCTAGATACACCCTTTACGCCTACCGCTGGAGCCGAAGGCGGTCGACCTGCGTTTGCGGTTGAAACCATGTTGCGCTTCCACTTTCTGCAACAGTGGCTTGGTTCGTCTAATCCGACTTTGGAAGGAACATTGTACGACGTCTCTCTGTGCTGCGAATTTGCCGAGCTTGACCCTGGTGACATGCGCTTGCCTGATGAAAGCACCCGCTATTTGCTTGAAGAGCACAACCTGGGCATGCAGCTGCTGCTCACCATCAACGCCACCCTGGCTACCAAAGGGCTCATACTCGAGACCATAACGGTAGTCGTTGCCCCCCTGCTCAGCGCACCAAGCTCTGCGAAGAACAGCACGAGAGAGCGTGGCCCCAAGATGGACCAGACCAAGAAGGGCAATCGGTGGCACCTTGGTATGAAAGGAGTCGATGCCGATTCTGGTCTATGGTTCATGCCGTTATCGGCACAGCTGCCAATGTTCATGACGTCACTCAAGGCCATAGCTTGCTGCATGTTGAGGAATCTTTTGTGTTCGCTGATTCTGGGTACAAGGGAACCGAGAGGAGAGAAGAAGCTACCCGATGCGGCCTGGCAGGTCGCCCGGCGTCCGGGCAACCGCAAGGTACTGGATAGGAATTCGCCTTGGGACAACCTACCGGACAACGCCGAGGAGATGAAAGTCAGCATGCGGGCTAAGGTGGGGCACCCATTTCTGGTCATCAAGTGCAAACAGGGGAGTGAGCTACGCCGTATTCTTGCCCAATCCTTTGTTGCAAGCCTTGGTAAAGCCAAACTGACAATTGCACTGTCCAATTTGTGGATGGCTCGAAGGCAATTGATGGGAGCAAATAAACATGAATTCGCCCGCAAAGTGGGCAAACGTCCCAAAGCTGCCTGAAAGGGCTGTAATTGAGCTCCCCGAAGTAAGGATATTGGGTGGAAAGATGATTTCTGTTTCACTGGATCAACTTTTATTGAGTGGTGTACCGAAGTTCATATAAACGCAGCGTATGCTAACTGGTTAGCATCTTTCCCCCAAACCGGATAGCAAATCGGTTTAGTACGGGCTTCTACTTTTGCACCGGCATCGTCGACCCCTTGGCAATATTGTTAAGCGCCAAACAAAACTTTTTAAATTCCATCAAACTTTTCAATAGTTTCTTCCGCATCTTCCAATTCTCGCAAGGTGTTTACCGTGAGATGCACACCATGATGGACGAATCCCTTCATTCGTTGCTCCTTTGTCAATAAATCTAAAAATTCCACAAACGTTGGGATGCCCTGCATCCAGGATAGAACCTCATGCCCCATATAAAAGTACCCAATGTTTATGTGTTCCTTGAGTGTTGGCTTTTCCCTGTAGCTTATTACATTATCACATTCATCCAACTCAAAAAGGCCAAATGTTGATTTTAGCGGCCAAACCGTAATTGTAACCTTTAATGGGTGCGAATGATGAAACATCTCGAGTTGCTCCAAGTCAACGTTAGCTAAGGTATCGCCGTATAGCAGTATAAAGTCCCCATTTATACAATCGGCACATCTTCTAATTCTTTCAATTATATCCACGTCACCCGAATCAACGATTGAAACATTCATGTCTTGATGATTTTCTTCAAAAAATGAACGGATAATTTCTGCTTTGAAGCCAGCAGCAATAACAATGTCTTCTATTTTATATTTTTTTAAATGATCAAATAGGTGGCTCAATATGGGGCGACCTCTTATTTGCACTAGCGGTTTGGGAATCAAGTCAGTGAGGGGCCTAAGGCGCTCACCTTTTCCGCCACACAAAATCAGTGCACTCACTTTTTTTTTCAAGCTGAACCCCAATTTTTTTGAAACTATTTATTTGCTCGAAAATTGGCAATGCATCACACATTAAGCCTTGGTTAATTTTTCGTCAATTCACAGCGAGGATAATTATTGAGGCCCGCCGTCACCCCATTTATATTTTATTTTTTTTCGATTCAGCCGATTAGGCATACTGATGATTGTTTTGAAGTTAATGAACTCGATCAAGTTCACCGTCTTTAAGGTAAGATCTCTCATTTGCATGTATTCGTAAACCTGAAACACACCTGTCTGATCCATAGAAAAGAATCCACCGTTTGTATACAGTGTGGTCAAATATTTGGAAAGCATTGACAAATACGTGCTCGTCGTAACATTAGAATATTTAAAAAAACTAAACCCGGCAGCAAATTTTGACCATGGCAATTTGTTTCCTGGATCACAAAGGCCAATATCAAATGACTGTGTATCGATCTTACGCATCAGCGATGGTAAATCAAAGTCCAGATTTGCATCGATATCTGTAATAAGTACATCGCTTCTGTAGATATTCATTATCTCTTGACAAATTAGAAACCTGGCTATGGTTATGTATGTCTGCGACTTTCTCGCCAGAGGCTCAACTGAGAAATTTATGTTTTTATATCTCTTAGCCAAAAGATTTAGTTGACGACGAACCAGGCCAACATCATCCGAAATAACATGAAAGTGAACTAAATTTTTATTCCTACGCCTAAATTTCTTAAGGAAATATTCTGAGAATATCGTCAAATATCCATGACTACAAGAGACAAGGATGACCGTATCTGAATGACCCTTCATCTCATAGCACGTTCTTTCGGAGAAATTGGGCAAATAGGTATGAGGAGGCAATTCATCTTGATTCGAAAAGATTTTGTCTAGTGTAGAGGGCTCCAAGATGTTGTAGGCTTGCCTTATAAATCCTGGGATTTTATGGCCAGATTCAATATACTTTTTGCTTTGTTCACTCATTGCCGTTAGTTCCGCATTTTTCACTTTATACCCGGCCGACTCAAGAAATGACTGAACTGACTTCTGAAAGTACGTCGGATAGTTTGCATCCATATTCATAAATGCAATCAAGCCATCAAGATACGCCAGCAATGGAGAACCGTGTGAGATTGCGGCATTCCTGACTTCGAGCAAGCTGTCCAGCTCATCCGCGTATGCGGCGCTTTCCGCGGCACGTGCCAAAAGTTCCACATCACTTTCTCCGGACCTAACGATCCTCATCAAGGCATCGCACTCTCTTTTTGGATCCCATAGCTGACTGAAGACCACCGCAAGCATGCTATTCACAGCGTAATTTGCACTATGCCTCCTTTGAATAAGCCTCCCAATACTTTTCGCTGCCCATAACCACCTTAATCGTGAAAACGAGACCATGAATATGTATAGAGTAAGTCCAACATACGTTAGTTTTGTCTTCTTTTTTAGACTCTTTATCCGCGATATGTAATTGATTGCAATCTGCATTTTTAAAGTAAAAAGCTCGTACTTAACTATTTTTTGATCTTGATAGATCGTTAGAGTGGTAGGGGTTATCGCCTACTACCTCTAGGTATGTACCAACCTTTAAAACCCTCCCATTATCTAGTTTCACAATTTTTGAACAGTTTTTCAATGTTGAGAGTCTATGGGCGATAATTAGAATGGTAAGGCTCTCACTTAGAGTATCAATGGCGCTCATTACAGATTGCTCTGTTTCAGAATCGAGTGCGCTTGTTGCCTCATCTAGAATAATTACGTCTGTTTGTTTGTACAGAGCACGAGCGATTCCTATTCGCTGTCGTTGTCCCCCAGATAAGCGCACCCCACGCTCACCGACCCTTGTTTCGTACTTTTGCGGCCAGTTCTGGATTACATCGTCGATTTGGGCTTGCTGGGCGGCTTCGCGAACCCGCTCATAGTCGATCTCATCCTTCGGCAGCCCGAATGCTATATTTTCACCGATAGTGCTGTCGGCAAGGAATATGAATTGGGGTACATGCGCTATGTGAACCTGCCAAGCACGCTGGGTAGCTTCAGTAAGTCCTAGACCATCTATCTCAAGAACGCCTTCTGTTGGAGACAGCAGCCCCATAACAATATCAAGTAGTGTGCTCTTGCCGCTACCAGTCTGGCCGATGAAGCCAACACGGCTTCCTTTCAGGATAGTCAAATTTAACCTCTCAAGCACATAGGGAGTTTCCAGACCGTAACGGAAAGAAAGTTCTTTGAGGACGATGGTGTGCTGAAACCGCATTGGCTCTGCCGCAGGTTGTTTTACATTGATTGGCAGAGGCTGATCAAGGAGGTCCAACGTGTCTTGCATTGAAGCAAGTCCACCGTAGATAAATGACCAAGATCCATAGACTTGCTGAAGTGCGGGCAGCAGACGCTGTGCACCAAGAGCCAGCGTCCCGAGAACCGGGATCGCCTTTGAGATACCGTTTTCTTCTTGGGCCAAATGGAAGGCCAGAATTGCCATTAGCAGCACCCCCAGCGATTCCAGCACAAACCGAGGACTTCCGCTGATAAAAGAAATGCTAGCGTTGGCGCGGCGTACGGGAAGGTCGGCGTCTCGATATATTTTGCAATAGACGGCTTGACTCCCATCAATAAGTACGTCTCGAATACCTCCCAGTCCTTCTTGTAAGCACTTTATGACCTGCGTGGATTCTCTTGCTATGAGTTGACTATTGCGCTGCAGCGTATTCCTTGAAATTCGGATTATGCCCACATAGATCAATCCAAAACCGCCAAATGTTATCGCCGCAATCAATGGCTGAACAGCTAGTAAGGCAATTAAGATTGCCACCAGCATGATGCTTGAACTGAGAAGATTCAGAAACGCCAAAATTATACTTGTAACACCTCCGGTCTTGTTCATTATACCGTTGATAATTTCACTGCTATTGCGTCTAACATGGACAGAATACGGTTGATATAGTGTGCGGCGATAAATATTGATGCTGAGGTCTGCGCCAGTTGCCTGCGAAAGCCGTGTGTTGGTCCAAAGTAGCAACAAACGCATTGCGCCAGCCATGAGCGCTGCCAAACCAAAGAGCAACGTCAACGGCAACAAGAGTTGCTCTGGTCTAGTAAATTCGGCCGTTTGGATAAAATACTGCGCAACTGGATGCTCAAAAATTAGCTTTGGTGTGGTCAACGCGATCAAAAAAGGGAGAACTGTCCCTATACTGATGATTTCCACAACAGAGCAAAGCAGTATCACGATGAACAGACCACCAAACTGCCTTCTTCGCCGTTTGCCAATATGACACCATAAGCGAGTAAAAAGTTGTAATGCGGATTGAGTTGGAGACAAAACCAGGCTCACTCTGATAATCTAACAGCGCTACAAATGATATTCACAAAACATGTCCCGTAGGATATATTCTTGAATTTTTGACCCAGTTCTTTTCAAGAAAGTCGGCAGAAATCTCTCCACGCCACCCAATAATGCGCGACGCGAAGCGAAACCATTCGTTGCAGTTCTCAAGCTCATTCAAATCAAAACGAAAGGTATTGCTAATCTCCTGGACTGCTTGCCAATGTAGTTTCCTAAACTCTAGCTGTAGATGAGTAGGGCCTTGATTACTGAAAAAATCGAGTCTTTCTCTAACAACACTCGCTATTTCCTCTTCACTGTTTTCGACAAGAGTCCAATCAGAGGAGGACCAGTCCTCACTGGTAATGCTTGAAGCCCTCATCAACCACTCTTTTAGCGACAAAAACCGATTTTCCGAGCGAGAATACATATGTTTGAAAATCGCAAGGTCACCGTGTCTCAAGGGTATGCCGTTGATCCATTGCGTGGAATTGGTCATAACCACTGGTTTGCCAAGCAAGAATGCAGTGTCGAGGATACCCGAACCAGTGCCCACATAAAAGGCACACTCCTTAATTAAGTACACATCCATGATGGCACTTCGGGCAGGCAGGAATGGATAGTCGATGACGTGCTCTAACGCGGGAAGTTTTATCATACTTGGGTCTCCCATCCGGACCACCCACCCACCCCGCTTAGTAATCTCCCTGATTGCTCCAAAGTAGTTGGTAATATCTGCGTTCCTTATATTTGTCCAATCGCCGGTGTAACCCCCCTCTCTCACGTGCAAACACACAAACCAGGCATCTCGAGGCAACCCCATTCGTTCGCGCACGTCTTCGCAATGAGTAACTATTTTCTGGTTTAAAGTGAGAGGTATCGGAGTTGAAAACTGGTCGCCCCAGAGTTGATGGCGCGCCAAATCCCAATTAAACTTTATCACGCCCGCATTGGGCCGCCAGAGGATATCTTGTCCAGCTAGTGGACGCCAGTAGTAGCCTGTCAATACAATACCAAAGTATTTATGCAGGAATATTGCACCTATTCTGAGTGCGATGAAATAAGCAGTAAAAATAGCGCTTAGCGATGACGAAGCCACTCCTCTATAACTCATCGCCAATAAATCTGATTCCAAATGTAGAATTGCTGGTTCGAACATACGTATCTTGAAGCGCCCGGGCATCGGAAAAGGGAACAAGACAACAAGCTTCTTTCCCTGCTTTCTAGCAGCAAGCAAACCGAAGTAATAATCCTCCGAAGCATTACCAACAGTCACGGGATGGGGAAGCAGAATTATCGTATTGGTCAATCTGCCCACCCACGCCAGAAACCTGTGATGTATGGAAAAATATTGGCCCACCGTTGGACCTTTTCCTCGCTCGTTAATTCTCCCTTTTTCACTATTCAAAGCCATATCATTCATCCCAAAAAATATTTCAATGCTCAAATCAAAAAATAACTGTTATCAACAACAAACTGCGCACCTAACCGTACGCGTATCTCATTTCCATGAAGAGACTTCAACGCATAGGCCTCTGCTTCAATAGCAGTAAAGAAAATCTCCTGAAACCGTATCTGTAAATAGGCGTCGGTGGACTCCTCTACCCAAGTACCATAAACGCGTTTTGACATTTCTATCGCCACATCACGAATTTCCTCTGGTGTATTTTCAATGAGTTTTATTTCTTCTAGATCATAATCGGATGTTCGCAAGAGCAGCGCATATCCAGTCAGGAAAATCTCCCTCAATGTTAAATTTCTACCCATTTTTACTGAGTAGTGATGTTTGGTAATACAGATAGATTGGTGTCTATATGTTTGGATATATCCTACAGGTACCATGTTTACCTGAGCGATTGGACGTCGAAAAATTGTTGGAATCGCTTCAAATCCAGCACCACCTGAAAGACAGAAGGAGCACTTTGCACCTAAATAAATGTCCATGAATTCACTGCGCATTCCATTTTTCGCGTAGTCTATGACTTTTGGGTGACTGCTTTTTATTTTTTGACTAACCTTAGCACCCATGCGGAGGACAAAGTAGCCGCGGTCCGCAATTGCCTCAGCTGCCAAAACATAGTTCTGGATATCACTGTCGCGGAAGTTGTGATAACTCCAATCTTTAGATTGGTGGGCATCCAGATAAGCAGCGTCGCGCACGATTAGACAGACAAAAGGGGTGCCCGCCGGTATTCCCATCATCCGCAAACCGGCCTCTCCGCGGTCTTCTTCTTCAACGCTAAAGCTCAGATGCGGCAGAAGTTGACTCATCAAATAGTGCACATCACGATCACCCGGGGTGTTCTCACCGATTTCATGCACTGCTCCGCCGGGGATAAGCCTATTGGCACGCTTTAGCGGTGTGGCAAGCCACCAAAAAGGACAGATACGAAGCAACCGCTTCCACATCACTGCCAATTGCTCGTTACACACCACCGATTCCATAAAAAAAATATCTATATGAGGCTTGCAGGGCAAATTTATGCCAGCATCCCGTTCACAAAGATACAATTCGGTATTTGCAGCAAAGTGGCCGATTCGTGAAGAGGGCAACACGCCCCAGCGAATCAGAAACCATGGCTTTACTAGGCGAGCAACCGCCACAACTGGTACGAGGAGTACCAAGAGCAGCAACTTGTGAGGGATGCCCAGAAGCCTGTTTAGCTTGAGGCGCACTACGCCCCGCCCTCTATCATAATTTGCAAAGCATTTCCTGCAGTTGGTGTTACAAGTACTGGTTGTAGAACTCGCGAATTGTCGCGACTGTGTAAGCGACTTCCTCTTCTGTAATGTGCTGATGTGCTGGCAGCGTCACTATTTCATCCGCCTGTCGCTCACACACGGGAAAGTCGCCGCGTTTGTAGCCCAAATCACGGGCCGCGTTTTGCAAGTGGATGGGGGTGGGGTAGTGCACTTTGGCCTCAATGCCTCGGCTAATCAAGAATGTCACCAATTCATCCCGCCGCAAAGCAGTTACCAAGTAGAGCTGGTAGACCTCTCGATACCCAACAGGCCGCGTTGGTGGCCGAATAAACGGCTCCAAACCTTTCAAGCCTGCGTCAAAAAGCTTAGCGTTGCGGATGCGGGCCTCCACCAGCCCCTCTACCGTATCTAACACACGGGCACCCACCACTGCCTGAAATGGCTGCAGCCGCTCGTTTACACCCCATATCTCCACGTGGTCACGGTCCACCAAACCATGGTTACGATAAAGCCGCAAAAACTCAGCCGACTTATCGTCATTGGTGACGATGATGCCTCCATCACCCCACACATTGAGCGGCTTCAATGGGTGCATGCTGAAGGCATTGACCTTGCCAAATGTGCCAGCGAACTTCCCGTCGATTTTTGCACCCACTGCAGGGCAAGCGTCTTCGACTACAGGTATTACGTGGCGGTTGGCAATCTCCAATATCTTCTCGAGCTCTGGTGGGCAGCCGGCCCAATGCACTGGCAAAATGGCAGCGGTCTCGGGGGTAATAGCGGCTTCAATCTTGCTCACATCAATTTGGTAGCGTTCATCACAGTCCACAAATACGGGGCGGGCACCTGCAGCAACAATCGCCCCCACCGTCGCAATAAATGTATTGGCAACGGTAATTACCTCGCTGCCTGGCTTCACGCCGACGGCTTTGAGCGCCAAGGTTAGCGCGCCCGTACCAGTGTTGGTACCAATTGCATGCTTGACGCCAATATAGGCCGCAAATTTTTTCTCAAACTCCTCAACGAAAGGCCCCAAGGTGAATTCACCACTGGCAACCAGCTTGCGAAGGTCGGCAAAGTGGGCATCTACTTCAGCAAATTGTTGCTTTAGGTAGGAGTACTTAACGTGCATATCAGTAAGTCTTAGTTAGATTGATAAAAGGAAGAAATTAGTTCAGCAACGCGATCTTGCTGCGCATGAGTAAGCGTGGGGTACAGCGGAATGCTGAGGATCTTGCTTACGTGCTCCATAGTTTTTGGAAAGTCTGCAGGACCGTAACCCAACTCCTTGGCAGCAGGCTGCAAATGTATAGGAATTGCGTAATGGATGAGTGCTTCGACGCCGTTCGCGTTCAAATACTGCTTGAGCGCATCACGCCTCTCGGCCTTGATCACATAAGTCTGAAAAACGCAGCGTTCTCCGGGGCCTTCGTCAGGCACGCCGACATATGGGCGCAACAAGTCGTTGTAGCGCAAAGCCAGATTTCGCCTTGTAACGGTCCAGCCGTCCAGACGGCGCAATTGAACACGCAACATGGCGGCTTGCAGCTCATCTAGGCGGCTGTTAAAGCTGAAGACATCACATTGCTCACGATTGAGCAAGCCATGGTTACGGAATTTGTTCATTCGGGCAATGAGGGCTTCGTCACTACTTGTTACCATACCTGCATCCCCAAAGGCATGCAAGTTTTTAAGCGGGTGCATGCTAAAGCAAGCGGCATCGCCCCAACTGCCAACCCGCTTACCATCTAACTCTGCGCCAACGGCCTGGGCCGCATCTTCCAGCACAAAGAGGTCTCTCCTGCGGGCAATCTCAAGAATCGCCTTCATCTCGGCTGGGCGACCGGTCAGATGCACAGGTATAACTGCACGAGTGCGCGGCGTAATGGCATCTTCCAGCTGATTTGGATCCATATTGCCGCAGTGGCAAATATCTACAAAAACGGGCTTCCCTCCGGCAAGTACGATAGCTGCTGCAGACGCCACGAAAGAGTTGGGTACCGTAATAACTTCATCTCCCGGTTTAATGCTTATTGCACGCAAGACCAGATGAAGCGCTGAGGTTCCATTTGAAATTCCAGATGAGAATTTCGTCTGGCAATAGATAGCAAATTCTTGCTCAAACGCTGACACTTCAGGTCCAAGAATGTAACGCCCTGAATCCAGCACACTTTCCACAGCACCCAGAAGCTCACCTTTGAGCAACGCGACCTCGGTTGGGAGAGCGGAATAGGGTACGGAATATGATTGCATCATTAGATACTTACTTTCATGGTTTTGCAGGATGCGGCAAGGCCGCCATCCCAAATGTTGAAGAGGTAGTGGGGGATTGCATAACTCTCGGCTAATTCTCGCTCTACAAAAGACATAGCCTGCCCTTCATGGCAGACAACAGGCTGCTTTCCGTCATATTGACACCAAAAAAACGTCACCATAAATGACACCCCGTATTCGTCAGTTCCATCTTGAGACAAAAGAAACTTGAGGTCAGAAGCGGTGTATTCCGTTTCTTCGAGGAGTTCCCTACGCGCACAATCAAGCATTGATTCGCCTGACTCAGCACGCCCACCCGGCAGCCCCCACATTCCAGCACATCTCAAGCCAGGCTTATTGTCTCTATGCTGCAACAGGGCAGCGCCATCGTCGCGCAGCATGAGGATTGCCGCTACCTTGTCAACCATTTGGCAGCCTTAGTATTTTCAAATGCGCATACCGGAATCCACTGCTTGGTATGCTGAACTTTACAGCCTTAGCACGATTCCAATCGTGCGCGTGACACCCCTCATGGGATCTACCTGATTGAATCCCGGATTTTCGATTCACAGGATATAGCTCCTACCCTCGCCCGCATCCATCGGCACAAGGCAGCCCCCCATCATCGATGCACCCTCAGAGCAAAGAAGGATGAGCATGGGAATTAACTCATTGGCATCACCCATGATCTGTCGCGGCAACCTCTCATTGATAAACGCTTTGTAAGCTACAGGGTTGAATTCCTGCAGTCGGGCCATCGCATTGCCAGGCGCAAGAAAGCCACCCGGCAAAATGCCGGTTGCAACAACATTAAAACGATTTAACTCCCGACCCAGACTACGAACATAGGCTGCCAGCGCAGCTTTTACACTGTTGTAACCAACCGAGCCAACGCCCTCAGTCGACGCAATCGACCCTATATGCACCAGATAACCGGAACGCCTTTTCTTCATTTCAGACGCAATCAAGCGATTGATCTCAGCAGCGGCTCCGAGATTTAGAATAAAAAGTTTCAGAAAATCCTCATACTTTAGAAAATCATCCTTCAGTCCCAAGCCTCCACCTGCCGCATGAAGTACCACATCTATATTTCCCAAGAATGCCTGCGCCTTATTGATTGCGTCTTCTATATTATTCATTTCCAGAAGATCAACGGCAATACACAAATGACGTTCCGGGTTCCTGCAAGACAGGCGAACTTGCTCCAGTTTGTCTTCCGACCGAGCGATAAGAACAAGCCGAGCACCGCGCTCTGCAAAGGCACGGGCAGCGACAGCGCCAAGTCCCTGAGATGCGCCTGTTATGAGGATCTTTTTGTTTTGCATGTCTATAACTTTAGGGCAAATATCTCAATTTGGCCTCAGTATCCCTTATATCTATCAAATGTGTTCAATAGTTAATCCGTTGCGACTGGCAACTTGTATTCGGAAAAGAAGCTAGGCGAGAAATCAGAAACCTTACTCCAATTGCTTGCGTATTGCCGAGTTTCGTCTGATCATGTACCTTAGTACCCAGGATCCATTCATTAAATCTAAAATTTTTGAGTCATAGAGGACAAAGACTAGCCACCATTATGGTTATTACTTTTTGCAGCGAAGCAGGCGGCATGCAGTTCCTTAATACAAAAAACATTAGAGGAAAGTGCATTCGGCCATTTGTCAGTATTCATCTGGCATCACTCCTTTTATTGAAAGTTTTACAGGATGGCCAGTATGCCGGTTTGGTACTTCGTCACTCGCATTGCTGTACATGGACAAGAACCAGCGACCGTCGTCGAGTTCCAGATTTGGCTCCTTATGCCTATCAACTGGTGCAACCCCATGGTATACAGTGGCGTACCCGATACAAACATCACCGACATCGATCTGGTCTTCAACCTCGACGAGATTGTCACCCGGTCCAACCAGATAAAACCCACCTCCCTGATAGTCCACTCCACGCTTGCTCATGTAGCCCGAAAAGAAAAGGCGTTGATGAATGTAGGGATCTGAATGAGGCTCTAAAAAGCCGACCTTAGGCGGATACTGAACTATCTGAACACGGTCAACCACTCCATCCTTTGGGGTATTTTTCTCATATTCTTCAGGACGGAGCCCCATCAAGGTTTTTATTAGACGCCATCGCTCGTAAATTGTACCAAACAAATTCAGAGGGTCATCGTTCCAGGTATAGAAATAGCAGGCTCGTTTACATACCTTGAAACTGTACTTTTTCCCGGCCTCTGAGTCGATGATCCGATGAAAGTCAGGAGACCCCTCGAGCATCTTGTGGAATTCAGAAGGTTTCCCATGCCAGTAATTGTGAACTTTTTTTCTCAAGTCAAACATGAAGTCATCTTGGAACGCCCCTTTGATGAGAAAGGCATCTCCAGCATAAAGAGCGCCCACGATCGATTCAACAAATGAATCATCCTGCCGCTGAACCTTCTCCTTGAATTCCTGATAGCCGATCTTGATAACTGTTCTTGCCCGCTCTGGCCTTGGTTTAGAGCCCTCGAGCCTGTCCCACTCACGTTTGTATTTATTCTTCATGGTGAACCTTTAAATTGATTAGAAAATGAGTCAACCTTGATATGCTAAATACATAAAAATTATGTACCCTGCTTAAATGTTAAGAGCAGCTCAAGCCGCGCTGTGATTTAAAACTACTCAATCCTTGTCGATGAGGTTGAGCGATTGAGCGGTGTTAAATTTATAATCCCCGGTGTAACCCACATGCTTCAGAACTTCAATCCACTCGATTTTTGATAGAATTGTGCATCCCAGCAGTGTCCAATATCTAAAGAGTCGCAGATCTTCTTCAGTATCGTAAGCGCCAAGGGTAATAAAACTCCGACCACGCCCTACCCGCTGAATCTCTTTTAGACACTTGATTGCATCGGCAAGATTCAATGAATAAACAGCGCCGATAGCGATAACAAAATCAAACTTGCCATTGGCAAAAGGCAACTCATAGAAAGGGGCCTTCTGAACGAGATTTTTGGTTGACGATAAGTTGCCTTCGATCGCGTAGTCGGAAATTTCGGTACCCCTTAGGATCATGGCAGGGAATAGCTGTAGCAACTCATGGAGCAGGAATCCTTTGTCACAGCCGATTTGCAAGACTGATGATCGGTCATCTAAAGCGTACTCCTGCGACATGCTCCGAGCGATCGGTGCCCAGCGCCCGTCATTTTTGAGTCCGCCATATCCGCTATTACGGTCCCCGTCATAAAACTCTTTGCCACGATAGGATGCGACGATGCGGTTGTGGATGGTACGAAGCTTTGGATGTACGTATCTTGGCACTTTCGGCTCCGGGTAACCTGTCAGGGCGTCAAATTCACGCATAAGATCGATTTTACTCCAGGATTCCCTTGAATACAACCGAGTATCTTAGGTCAGCAAACTGAATCACTATCTCATCGGCATCCGCCAATTCGTTTCGGTTTACCGTCGAGCATATACCGACACAGTAAATATTGGCCCTACGAGCCGATTGGATACCCAATGGCGCGTTTTCCACTGCAATACATTCTTGCGGTGTCAGGCCAAGACTTTGTGCGGCCCTCAGAAAGGGTTCGGGGTCCGGCTTGCCACGCGAGATCAAATCACCCGTAATCAAGACATCGAAATGGCTCAAAAAGGACTGCGGCACGGATAAGCGTAGCTGATCGAGATGCCCAGCAGTAACTACGGCCATAGGTATGTTTTTAGCCTTCAATTCTGAAACAAGAGATTCCACACCAGGATAAAAAGTGACAATTTGCCGCTCTACATAATATTTTTTCTTTCTTTGAACCAGCTCGTCAATCTCCGATTCCTTCCATGAACTATCTTTGATAAGCGTCCTTGCAATGTCGTGCATGCCGGACCCTTCCAGAGGGTAGTAGTCGCAAGCCTCGACGGATACGCCATATTCCCCAAGCGCCGTTCGCCAAGCCAGATAGTGCCCCTCCATGGTGTCCGCGAGAGTCCCATCAAAATCAAACAGAATGCCCTTCAAACGTCATCCTCGATTTAACTTTACTTGGGCGATCACCTCTCTCATCCAAGGCCCAAGGTGCTTGTAATGGGGGCAAGAGACGATCCCATCGTCGATGACAAAGGGGGCATCCACATAAGTGCCGCCAGCATTCGCAATGTCGTCCTTTATGCTGTAATAAGCGGATATCTTTCTGCCTGCGACAAGTTTGGCGGAAATCAGTAATTGGCCAGCATGACAAATAGAAGCAATCACTCTGCCAGAGGCATGGAAGTCTGCAATAAATTTGAGAATGCCATCATCCTGCCTCATGTATTCCATCGCTTTGGCACCGCCAGGCAACACGAGGACATCATAGTCTGACACCTTCAGATCGGGAATATCCTTGGTAGGAACTACCTTTACTCCGATACTCGCCAACACCGTTTCCTTTCCCCGGACCGCAACATCAACTTCGTACCCCTCTTCCTCGAGGCGGTAAAAAGGATAAATGTATTCGTGATCTTGAATCTGCTTCCCAGCAATTATCAGCGCTTTTTTTTTCATGGAGTTGCTCCAAAATTTAGTAAGTTAATAGATTTTTATTCAAATAGTTGCTAGTGGGAGTACCATCTAGGTTCAGTTTTAAACTGATAATTAAAGTTCGGTCTCTCATTTAAAGCCATTATGCATTACCTTTGGACTTATTTCAAACATTGTGACGTATTTAAATTGCTCATGAATCAGCTGTAACAAAGTAGCCGTAGAATTACCGAGATGCTAAGCTTGTATACAAAGAATCGATAAATATCATAACATTTAATTTGGCGAAACTCCAGAGATGTTATAAGAAATTACGCGTATGGTGCAAAAATCCAGGCGTCGCACATCATCAACATCAGCGAAATCAGCAAATGAACTAAAAAATGTTACAGTTACCACTGACTTTGATAACCAGACTAAATTACATTACACTTTTAGTTCCATTAAGGACCGGGCCAGGAATATAGTAATATTTGTCCCGAGTAAACTTATCAAAGAGTCGGCAGATATTCCTGGATAAAAACCTCCCATGTGAATTAATTTTCAAGAATTCACTCTCCTTGGTAACCATGCCTTCCTTCACATAGACGCTCTCAAGCTGCTGAAGTTCTTCCTTGAATGTCTCATGAAAATCAATGTCATACTTGGCTTCTATTTCGTTTATGTTGACCTCTTGATTGCAAAGGAGACTAAAGATAACTTCTCTTCGAATTGAATCGTCAAGTGACATCCTGTAGCCTCTAAAAGCAGGGAAATTGCCTTCCTTTAATGAATTGAAGTAGTCCTTCAATTCAAATAGATTTTGCACATAATATGAACCAAAAGCACCAGTCGACGTCGGCCCTAAACCGATCAAATGATTCGTCCTTCCCGGAGTGAATCCGTTAAAGTTTCTCCAAATAGTTTTTTCTTTGACTGCCAACCCCAGATCATCAGTTTTTTTTGCGAAATGATCAATACCAACCCACTCATACCCTTGGCTTAGTATTGTTTCAACAGAGTCCAAAAACATATGAGGCAAATCATCGTCTGGTGGTAAGTCTTCTATCTTTATGGCATTCATATGCTTTCTGACATCCGGCACGTGGGCATATTTAAGCAAAGTAATTCTATCTGGTGAAAATTTTTCAACCTGAACTAATGTATTTTCAAACGTCTCCCTGGTTTGCAAGGGTAAACCATACAGTAAATCGAAATTCAGTCCAGTGAAGAGTTTTCTAATTTCAGGAGTTAGTAAATCTTCAATCATTTTAACTGGCTGGACTCGGTTAATGGCCTGCTGCACCTTAGGGTCAAAATCTTGAACTCCGAAAGAAATCCTCTTAACTCCTCTTGACGCAAAGTGCCTTAAGCTTTTATGATTTGTTGTCCTAGGATCAATCTCCATAGCGAATTCATCTAGGCTTGGAATATCCACCATTTCCGATAACGCGTCAACCAACTGCGAAAACTGCTCATCATCCAAATGCGAGGGCGTTCCACCGCCCAGATGTATTTCCTTGATATTTGGCTTTATCAAATTTTTATCAAAAAACTGCTTGAGCATTCCAATTTCCATCAATAAATAATTCAAAAAGTTTTGAATTTTTTCTCGATCATTTGAAATTGAAATATTGCAGATGCAATACCAACATAGTTTGGCACAAAATGGAATGTGAACATATAAGTGAATAGGAACATCATTCCCATTTTCTTTAAAAAAATCACGCAATGCATTAATATAAGTCTCTGAATTATATTTATGTGTCCAAGCAGAAAGGGAGGGGTAGCTTGTGTAATAGGGGCCCGGTTCAATGAACTTTTTAAGCAAGTCTAAGGATTTACTCTTATCAATACGTATTACCGCATCATGCTCCGTAATCATTTTAAAATTCCTTTGGTTTTATAGAGAAAACATTACACTAACTCTGGCTCAGCACACCTAGATCGAGCTGGGATTCTAAATGTTAATTCTGCAGGGTAAGCATTTTGCTCTACGTGATCAATCTTTAAACCGTATGTCGCGAACTTATCACGCCAATACTCAGACAACTCTAGTCTACCCTTAAGATTTACAATTGTTTCTGCATTAACTTTCCTATTTACTTTGCTTTGGATATACGCATAAAAATATAGAATAATTGCATTATCCGGTGCTGTTTTTTCAGAGACGTATTTTAGCCAGAGTAGTTGTTGGTTGAGCTTTTCTGGGTTATCCTCCTTTAGTAGTCTACTAAAATTTAATCTGAAGTTCATATAGAACCATATTTCATCCAATTCTTCTGCATTAGGTACGTGATCAATATCCTCAAAACGATCACTATCCAGAAAGGTCTTGGACGAAGGTCCCAGCTTCTCTCCATATTGGGATTGCTGAATTTTACCTTGTTCTATTGCCCGCTGTCTGGAGTATGGGCCAAGTTGATAAGGAGCGTTCTCTCCCCCCTTCAATACGCCCTCCGTATCCCCTAGGAGACCCTGATCAACCATTGCATCATAAATTGGTGTATTTTTCCACGGCTGAAGTATCGCAATATTATGCCAATCTAGATTCATTTCCTCACAGAGCTTTATTGTATCAAAAATCTGTCCCATTGTTTCATTTGGAAATCCAATAATCAATAACGCTCTAGTATTTATAGATGGATATTTTCTAAGTACCTCTGCTGCCCTCCTGAAAATACGTGGCGTACCCGGTTTTCGTATGCTTTTCAATATATCTGCATTTCCAGATTCAATGCCCAGATTTAAACCAATGCAACCACTTCTGAGCGCAGCTTCTACTACCTCGTCATTTAAGGATGCAGCTATAACTCCATTAGTGGCGTCCCACGTCATGTTGAGTTTTCTATCAACCATCCCATTAAATAAACTAATAGCTCTTTTCTCATTCATCAACAGATCATCATCCAACCATATAATGTGGCCAATCCCATATTTATTTTTTAGTAACTCTAATTCATCTAAAACAGATTCTACGGAACGCTGCCGGACTCCTTTTCCATTAAATGTCCGTACATTGCAGAAAGTGCATGCTGCCCTGCATCCCCTGTTAGATAGCGAAGTTGCAATTCTGGAAGTCTCATATTTAAAGCCATACCATGAACCCATGGTGCCTATTGTGGAATGATTTTCGATATCCATCAACTCAAAAGATGGTATCATTTCTAGCTGATTGCCTGTTGGCTGTAATTGCTTTGAAAAAAGTATTTTTTCACCTTTGAAAGGCGATATAGATACCAAATTGCCTAGCTCACCAATATTTTTCTTATGATTAATAAAATCCAAAAACTCTATAAATGCGATCTCCGATTCATTGAGAAATGCAAAATCTATTGACTTAATATCATCTAAAATATGCTGTACATCATGTGTCACATGCACTCCACCGACAGCTATGGGGATGCTCGAACCATGGTTAATATTCTTAGTATATTCAGCGACCTCATCACAAACCTCCTTCAAAGATGGACCGGTAACCGAAAATAAGCAGGTCACTCCAACCAACTCAGGCTTAAAGTTATCTATTGCTTCTCTGAGAGATTTTTTCCAAACATCAGTGTATTTAAAACCATTGGAAGATTTTGATTTACGTACCTCTTTCAAGATTTCATGATTCAAGTTAACTAATCTTGCTTCATAGTTATTTTTAACTAAATGTCCTGCAATGACCCCCAATCCATATGGTGGATAGTTATTAGCTCTACCGCGCTTAGCAGTGGAGTAGTCAAAAATAGACTCATGTATGTCCGGCGGGTTTACGAGTAAGACCCTTTTGAACACTTTGTTTGTGAATTTTGACCGGATAAACAACGAAATTTCTTCCTGTTCCTTATCCGATTTTGCTGTTATATCTATTAATTTATTTTTATATATACTGATTGTTTTCATGTGATGCCTATTCTATATTTGCAATTAATTTGCTAAGCAAAAACCGTGAGTATAATATATTTTACTTTACGCTTTTACTAATAGTTAATATTTATTTAATTCTATAGCTTTTTTAAATTATAAAATTAATGATCTTACTATTTTCTAATTTTATATTACTATTCATTTAGAGACACAAACTACTCTAGCGTTCAATATTTTTATCTTCTATATTAGGTGTTGACTTTAGTCCATTTTGGTATACTCATCTAAATAGTATTCGCTATACGCATGTTTTCGTCTATTTCACCTTGGTCTAGAAAAGGGAAACTGTCTTCAAGCGGGGTTTGTTTTATGCTGCCATCAGGGTTTCTTCGATTAATGGCTTTGGGGGCAGTCTGTTGATGCTGGTCCATCATTATTTCGCACAGGACAGGGCCTTCATGGCTCATCACCTTTTCAATTTCTCGTTTTAGATCAAGATGCGAAGCGAGTCTTACACCCTTTATGCGATGCGCTTCTGCAATTTTCATGAAGTCGGGGAAGGATAAGCCCGAATCCTCGTTGCTTCCCATCAGTCTGTTTTCAAACCCCATTTCCTGCGTCTGTTTGATAGTCAGATATCCACCATTGTTCAGGATAAACAGTTTGATGGGTAAGCGGTGATGCATAACTGTAGCCATTTCCTGAAGTGTCATCAGAAACCCGCCCTCTCCAGCAATGCAAACAGTGCGTTGTGCACCTCTTGCAAAGCTAGCGCCTACAGCCGCAGGCAGACCCCATCCCATCGAAGCAAGGCCACAATTGGTGAACACTCTCTGGCCTTTCTTTACCTGGAATGTTTGATGCGTGTTTTGAAACGCAAACCCCATGTCCGTAACTACAACGTCATCAGGCGTTAGTACATCCGATAGCACGTCAATAAAATGGTAAGAATTAATGCTGCCTTTTTGCTCCCGGTATTCTGGGAGTACAACCGGATACTTTCGTCTCCAAACTTGACACTGATCTTGCCAATGCCGCCACAGCTTTGGATCTAGCTTTTCATTCAGAAGTTGCCGGTTTAACTCCACAAGGAAGAGCTTTGCATCGGTTTGAACTTTGAGATGCAAATGAACTGTATCCTTGTCCAGCTCAGCCTGATCGATATCGACCATAATGACTTTAGCATTGCGCGCATAGTCCTTGGCGTTGTAGCCAGTTTGGGCCAATGAAAGGCGCGTACCAATTGCAAGATAGACATCCGAGGTCTGCACCGCAAAATTTGCACCACGTTGCGCATATGTGCCGGGATGGCCTGCATAAAGTTCGTTGTCAGCGTATCCGATATCATTTGCATTTCTTGCTGTCACGAATGGGATTCTAAGCGTCTCCAATAGTTTGTAAAGCTCATCGATAGCATTAGAAATCCTTACTCCCTGTCCAACATGAACTAATGGACGCCTTGCTGTCTTCAATAGATTAACTACCTGAGCTACTTTTGACTTTAGGTCCGGATCTAGGGATAACTCAGATTCAATTGGATTGAAGCTCTTAAGTAAAGCGGGTTCTATATTAGCATTTTGAATGTTTGCTGGAATATCAATCCATGTCGGTCCGGGTCTGCCGTGCGTTGCCAAATAAACCGCCTTTTCTAGATGATATTTAACTTCATTTGCATCTTCGACCATCACAGCATATTTTGTTATTGGACGAACTATATCAACGATATTGATTTCCTGAACACCTAAGGTTCTCAGACCAGGATGCTTTCGTATGGTTTGCGACAGAAACGTTTGCCCCGAGATAGTGAGTTGTGGCACATGATCCAGCCAGCACCCTGCTGTACCGGTAACAGCGTTTGTCCCGCCGGGACCTGACGTTACGAGAGCAACGCCTAGACCCTGCCGAACACGAGCATATGCTTCACTCGCCATAGACGCTGCTTGCTCATGATGGCATGCAACATACTTCATTTTTTTAGCCGTCCCTAATGCGTCACAAAGAAAGATCGCACCCCCACCAGCAACGGTAAAAATGTGGTCCACACCTTGTTGCTCCAAAAATTCGATGACGTAGTCGGCAACGCGCATAAATAATTTCTCTCAATTAGTCTTCTTGGGCCAGCTCAATTATCATGTTTTCCTGCAAGGTCTTGCGGTCCAGGAATGGGGACATGTCTTCCAACGGCTTGGCAACCCAAGTTTGATCGTCTCGAATTGTAAAACCGGGACGTGGGATTTTGTCTTGATCGTCCTCGACTTGGATTTCACATACTGCAGCACCTTCTAAACTTAGCCATTCCCGTAGTACTGAGCGAACTTGACGGGAGTCAGACACCTCGAAAGTTGGAAAGCCAAACGCCTTAGCAATTTGAATTAGGGGAGCTGACCCCAAACGTATCTCATTATCAGTCCCAACAAAGCGGCTTCCAAAATAATCTCTTTGAATGTTTCGAATAATTGCATGCCCCTTGCTTTTCAGAATAAGGACTTTGACTGGCAACTGGTAGTCGAGAATTGTTTGAAGATCTTGAATACTGATTTGAAAGCCGCGATCCTCACACAGGCAAATGACAGACTTGCGATCCCTCCCGAAGCTGGCACCGATGGCCCCAGCCACAGCGAAGCCGGGCAACTCAAGCCCCGTTGAACTAATGAGTCTTTGGCCAGATTTGAAGCGAAAAGCCAACAGCGTATAAATCAAGGCTGCGCCTCCGTCAGCTACAACAACATCCTTTTCACCTAATTCATCAGACAGGGTACGTAGAAGGTGAAGAGGGAAAATCGGCCCATCATCTGGTGGCGCCAGAGGAAGTGATGGACCCGTATATGAATCCGGAGGAAACTTTAGCCACCACTCCTTGCATCGCGATATCCATAGAGATATAGATGGAAGAGAGTCTGGCAAAAGGGACTGGCACTCCCGTATAAATTGTCCCGCATCCATGGGAAGTGAGATATCCGCAATTACTGTTGGTTTACTCAGCTCGCTGGAATCTATGTCCACCACGACTTTACGCGCAGCCCGAGCAAAGGTCTTGGTATTACGTCCGATTAGAGGAATCGATAGGCGTGAACCGATACTAATCAACAAATCGCAGTTTTGAATTACCAGGTTGGCACTTCGTTGCCCGTAGGCACCAGGCCGACCAAAAAAGAGCGGGTGCTCATCCGGCAAGAGATCAGCGCCGCCCCGGCTAACAAGCACTGGGACTTTAAGCTTATCAATCAACTCAAGAAATTCGTCAACCGCTTTTGCACTGCGGATTCCGCTGCCGGCCAGAATGACAGGCCGAGAAGCCTGCTTGAGATAATCAATGATTTCCAGGATTTGTTGTCGATATGAGCCCTCTGATGCTGTCGAGACCGTTTTAAATTCCTGATGGTCAAATCGCATAAGGTCCTGTTCATCAATGACCATCCCCTGAATATCGATTGGGAGATCAACCCAGACAGGTCCCGACCTCCCTTGGGTAGCGAGGTAAACAGCTTTCTCGAGGTGATATCGGATCATTGTCGGATCACTGACCTTCACGGCATACTTTGTGATGGATTGGACCAGATCGACGATATTCAATGCCTTATTGCCCAGTTGCCGGACTTGCCCGTCTGTATCCTGATCCGTTCTCGCCTGCCCAGAAATTACGAGCATGGGAATGGAATTTATCCATGCATTGGCCACCCCGGGTATGGTGTTTGCAGCAGATGCCCCGGACGAGACGACCAACACACCTAAACCCGAACGCAACTTGCAAAACGATTCAACTGCAAGCGATGCGCTTTTTTCATTCTGAATACAAACAAAGCTCAGGCCTTCATGACGCCCAATGGAGTCAAGAAGATGAACGTTGGCCTCACCTGGCACAACAAACACAGGGGCAACATTTTTTTCACTCAGAAAGGAGGCGACACAATCTGAAATCTTAAGAAGACGGTCAACTTTCTTGATGACCAGAATCTCCATATTTTGATCAATGACGCGTAATCTGTCGCATTGCCTGAGAGTTTTGACTGTTATCGTATCGCCAGCCTCGAGAATCGAATGGTCTACGGAACTTTGCAACTGACCCTTTAGAATACAGATCACATCTTCTTGGTTTAGACCTTGGAGTTCGTCCAGCATGTTATCTTCAATAAATCTCTTGAACGTCATGGAACACTGCCCAAAATGTTTCTTAAGATTGTGTTGAATTTTTGGACTTTGGAATGAGATGTGATTGTAGTTTTGAGTATTGAACGAGTGCTGCTCTTCCGTTTCGTACCCTTTCCCTTCGCGACCGTATTTGTCCTTGAGTCGAGCCAGATCCCGTTTGTTGACAGGATTTTCAATCTCCATGACAAATGCGCCACCTTCAGATATGACTGAAGTCTGGTGAAATACACCTTCTTCGATGAGTGCCCCTTCTCCGCCAGATCGATCCAGACTTCCCGCAAGAGTGGAGCAGCTAACCTTTCCTTCGAGCACCACCAAAGACGTTTTTTTTCTCGGATGACAATGCATCGAGGTTTGGGCTCCAGTTTTTAGATAGAGAATCCAGACAGCTACTTCTTCATTCGAGAAAATAAGATATTCATATCCCCATGGTTTTTTCACCACGACTTTTGAATAATCGTAATGGTCGTTTTGAAGATCAAGCGGGTTGATGTTCAGAGTCTTAAGCTCTTCCTTATCCCGGTCCGTTATGGTAAGTTCTTCAATCATAAATATCTGAAACCACTTTTCACGCTTTTCTTGCCGATGATGCTTGGATACCGAGCGTGTAGTAGCTCAGGCCAGCAAACTGACAGGCTTCAGTTCCAAGTACGGCATAGGGATCAAGTACTACTTTGCCGCGCAATCTCTTGGCGATGTCAATTGGGTCCAGCTTGCCAAACTGGCTCCATGGAGTCATGATGGCCAATGCGTCGGCACCCTCACAGGCTTCGAGTTCTGATCCAGCGCCATAGCAACGGGAACTGGGCACCACGGAGGTCGCTACTACGGGGTCGAATACGCGAACTCGAAATTGCTTGAGGTGTTCGAGTAACTCGATCGCCGGTGAGTTTTTGACGGAATGCGTGTCTTGCTTATAAGCCAGACCCAAGACCGCTATACAGGGGTTGCTGATTTTGGAGAGCACGTGGGCTTGAAGGATGCGCAGGGGCCAATTGCGGCGGTATTGGCTATTGGCGATCCACGCGCGAACAACACCGGCGTCGGTTCCGTATTGGTCGGCAAAATTGCACACGGTGGCCAGATCTCTCTCCAGATTGCCCCCGGCAATGCCCAGCCCGGGGGCCAGGTAGCAGTGAGGTCCAATGCGACGATCCAGCTTTAGGGCAGGCACGATTTCAGACCAGTCCGCGCCAATTTTTTCACATAACTCGGCTAATGTGTTGGCGGTAGTGACGGACGACACCAGACACATATTGATTGAAATTTTTGCCAGCTCTGCGCTTTCATACCGCATGGGCAAAATATGGCAGCCATGGGCTTTTAAGAAGGTATCGAATGCCTCAGGCAGCACTTGGGCAGGGTCTGCACAGCCGACGATGTATCGCTCTGGAAATAGCGCCCGCTCCACTGCACGTCCGAAGATCAGCGTCTCGACCTGGTAATAAAGAATGCGACCGGCGCGCTGTTTGCTGCGGGTGTAGCCGGGGGGAACTTGAGATAAAACTATGATGACTGCGTCAGGGCGCGCAGCATCAAAAACAACATCAAGTAAGCTATTGATGGTTTGAAGGTCGCTTTGCCCTCGATCATCGGTGGCAACGTCTGGGGCCACGTAAATGACGTCGCATGACTTTAGATCTGCTGGCTCAGAGGTAAAACGCAAACGGCTGCCATTTTTGGCGACCAAATCATCGAGGTTTGGCTCAGAAACCGGGAGCACGCCTTTGCCTAGTGCAGAGATAAGGTCTGCATTGGGGTCAAAACAAACAAGTGAAAAGCCTTTTTCTGAGGCAGATACCCCGGAGACCAGGCCCAAATGCGTCATGCCTGCAAAGCCAATGACTGGCAAGGTCATGACTTGCTATCCTGTTTGGCTTGGCTAATATGTTGAGCATGCACTGCGGCGAGCCCCTCTTGCCAGTCCTTGAAACGAAAACCTGGGAAGGCCTTCAGCACGGCAGAGTTGTCAAAAGCACGCAGGCCGTTATGTGGCATTGAGCCTGCACGGGGCGTGCCTTTGATATTTGACACAGACGATAAATCTTTCACGGCAAATTCCGCAATGGCTCGAAAAGAAACTACCTGGCCAGATACCGCGTTGGCAATGCCCGTGCTGCGCCTAAGAACGATTTTTTTAACCAGTTCGGCAACGTCCTCCACATGGACGTGATCACGCCGCTCTTCGCCCTCACCAAACAACACAATCTCTTGGCCTACAGCTGCCAGCCGACGAAAGCGGTTAGGCCCGTAGCCGTTGTGAGGATCATCCAGACCATAGACCAGTGTGGCGCGAACTGCTGCAACAGGTCCTGCAAACTCCTGTCGCAGCGCCACTTCACGGGTGAGGTGCATGACACCATGGATAGAACCAGGCTCTGCACATGAGTCTTCAGTTAAAGGGTTAGCTGAATCTTTGTAAACCGCGTCGGAGCTGATATAGACCACATGGGCGACCGGCTTTTTTCTCAAGGCCCCTACAACGGCTTGCGCCATTTCATTGTTGTCTTTGAGCATGTCCATGTCTTTGCATGGGGCCTTGGCAGAAACAAAAACCAGGGTGTCTTGATTACCAAGCGTTTGAGCAAGTTGCGCAGCAGCGCCAGGCTTTAAAAGATCAAAATCCGGGCGGCCCAAGGTGGTGCAGGCGATGCCGCTCTCTTTGAGCCTGCGCACAATGGCACCACCAATAAATCCGCCACCGCCCAGCACGACCACACGATGCGGCAGGATCTCTTGGGCATGAAGATGATGAAGCATATTTATATGCACACGCCTTTGAAAAGATCGTCGCTGAGGCCCTGCAATGTATCGTTGATCCAGATGTCGTTGTCAATATTGCCAAGACCGGTTTCACAGAGTTTAATGAAGTGATCGTATTCGATGGCCCAGGTGGGGTCTGGCTGCACTAGCGTGATTGATTCTTCATCGGGTCGGCCGCTGGGGAGCTTGCGGTCACGTACACTGAAGGTGCTGGGACCCCATTTACAGAGTGAGCTGATGTGGGCGCTTCCCTTCTCGGCAAACACATCGGCATAGAAGTGATTACGCCAGGAAAGTAGACTGACCTCGAATTGCAGAACCGGATCTGAATTGGCACCAAAAAAAATACTGTCATAAGACCGGTTTTCAAAGCAGTTGGCGCTGTGGATTTTGAACCGGTCAATGGGCCTTCCCAGCCAGAAAAGGGCGGTATCAAGCAGGTGGGAGCCAAGATCAGGCAATACGCCAGCGCCTTGGTCGCGCCAGGCGGAATCTCGAACCAAGCGGGCGGTGCCGTTGCCGTAGAACATGCGCAAGCTGTAGATCCGACCCAGCCTACCAGATTCAATGAGTTGCTTCATGCGCACAAAATGAGGTTCGAACCGATGATTGTAGGCGGTATAGCAGACCACACGTTTGGTCTGCGCTAATTCCTTAAGACGAAGAAGGTCTGACGGTTTGCCAGCAAAAAGGGGTTTTTCTACAAGTAGGTGCTTGCCGTTATTCAGGAGGTACTCAATGATGGATATCTTCGGCTCGTCGGGTATGCACAGAAGAGCGGCATCGTAATCATGGAGCGGTACGTCTTCTATTAACCTGTACTGCGCATCGGGATGGTAAGGGTCGACCGTGGCAACCACGTCAGATGCCGCGACCGCTTTTCTTTTTTGACCCTGGATGCCGAGCCCAACCACCACCACTTTCATGGGAGAGACGTCATTTGGTTTGACCTTCGTAGCGAACCTGAGCTTCCAGTTTGTCAATTTTCTTGAGAACCAGTTCAGGTGTGACAGGCCAGTTGCCCTCGTACTCGCACTCGACACCTGCAGCCATGTTGCCAAGGATTGCGGCAATGACGTCATTTTTTGTGACCACTTGCGCCAGGGTGGCATAGGCCAACAGCGCGTCGCCCGCGCCTACCGCATCGACTACACGATCAGCAAAACTGTCAACCACGAAGAAGGCGCGGTAATCTACGTCGTGGTTGCGGTAGGCGATGATGCCCCGCTCGCCACATTTGAGGATCAAGGTTTTACAGTTGGACTTTCTGTGGAGTTCAAGAGCCAGCGGGCGAACCACCGAGTCTTGGTCACCCAGAGCAAAGCGGGCTTCTCTCTCGTTGGGGGTAATGAGGTCAAAGGCCTGAAATTCCAGGATATTTCCCCAACGACTGGCAACCTGACTATCGGCCACCCGATAAACATCTGGAGGAATAGATGCTGTTAGCTGCTGAATAGTGCCACGATTGAACAGGCCATGGCGAAAATCGCAGAAAGCCACAGCCTGTGTCTTGGTTTGTGAAATTTGGCGCTTAAGCTGCTCAACAATTCTGTCAGATATGGACCGGTTGTCAAGTGTGTCCACCTTTATCAAGCGGTAATTAGAGGCCACGATGGCGTTTTTATTGGTGGTGGGGCGTGTTTCGTCGATGATGGGCAAGCAACGAACGCCTACCGTGCTTAAATCGTCAAGGACAAAGCTGCGGTAGCTGTCGTTACCGAGCACTGTTGAAAAAGTCACCTCTGCGCCGGCGGCCCTTAAGTGCTTGGCAACAATTCCCGCCCCCCCCACATAGTCCACTTTTTTCTCAAACCGCACGCTCATAGTGGGGGTTTTGGTCATTCCACCGACCATGCTGCAATATGTGTAGCTGTCAACAATGGTGTCGCCAACGACATGCACCTTGACCCCTTTCATGGCGGAAATAGCTTTTCTGAGGTCGTCGAACGTAACGACCTCAGCCTCCATCAGTGTCATTAATTTTTCAACTGCAATGGAGGGCGGGGCGAGCTCAATGAGTGCCGAAGAGGAATATATAACGTCACCGGGGGTGAAGATCATTTCACCGCCATAGCTGTCAAGAATATCAATTTCTTCTTGCGTCTTGGGGTGAACAGCACCGGCTGTGTATTCGTAGCCCTTGGCAAAGTAGTCGGGTTTGATGATGCCCAAATTGCGAATGGGGGTGGGGTCAGGATCGACAACGACGTAGTCCACCATTTCCAATGCGGCCAGGTTGATGGCGCGCAGATCTTGGGGTACATAGGGGCGCATATTGCCCTTCTTAATGTGTTCGTCTGCAGTCAGGCTGGCCACCAAGATATCGGCCTTGGTCTTGGCGTAGAGCAGATGACGCACATGGCCAGGGTGCACCACATCAAAGGTGCCATGGCACATGATGACTTTGTGTTTGCGAGGACGCTGCCCGATGGAGGCCACCACCTCAGCAGCTGTTTTGATCTTATGAGAGTAAAGCTTCTTGCTTGCGGCGTCCATCCGTATCATCCTTGAGGGGTCATGAATTCAAACCACGTTTTGGTTGATTTGGCTATGGAATCAGAGTCCCAAAGCGGTGCGTTACGCCAGTAGTCAATGTTTGCAACAATTTTGGCAACGCCTTCCTCAAAGCTTAACTGCGACTTCCACCCAAGCTCCGAGCTGATCCGCGAGATATCCGCATAGGTGCAGTCAGGCTCACCAGGCCGCTTGGGGATATAGGTGACATCACCCCCCAAGAGCTGGACTAAGCGGTTAACCGATTGCGGGTTGCCGGCACCCAGGTTGTAGATGCGTCCGGTTTTGTGAGTCTCCGCTGCAGCCAAAAAAGCCCGAGCAACGTCAGTCACGTATAAGAAATCCCTTGACTGGGTACCGTCGCCAACCACCGTGAAGGGTTTGCCCGCCAGTTTTTGCTTTAGAAAAACACCAAACACTGCGCCGTAGGCACCGGAGGTGCGTGAACGGGTGCCGTAGGCATTGAAAATGCGAATCGAATTAACGGGTAATTTGTAAACCCGATGCCAGTGAAAGGCGACTTGTTCGCCCTGAAATTTGGAGAGGGCATAGGGGTACAAAGGCTCGATAACGTGGTCTTCCTTGGTGGGAATTTTCGCCAAGCCATAGCAGGAGGATGAAGCGGCGTAGACAAACTTATTTACACCTGCAGCGCGGGCACATTCAATCATGTGAACGGTGCCCTGAACGTTGGCAGACATGTACTCCATGGGGTGTTCAATGGAGGGGACGATATCTCCGATACCAGCAAAGTGGATGACGAACTTGGCATTTTTAAACAAGCTGTCATCAGGTTCATAACTGCGTATGTCTCTCTGCTCGAGAACGACATCCGGGTTGCTGCGGTGTTCAATGAGATTTTCTTCGCGACCACCGAGCATGTTGTCGATGACACGAACCGCATAACCGCGCTCAACCAGGACATCGACCATGTGGCTGCCGATAAAGCCCGCACCTCCGGTGACGATGGCAATGGGCTTGGTGCTCATTTTGCGCCAGTGGCCTTCATGGTTCTGACGTTGAAGTACTTATTGTCATCAAAACTGTTGGGCAGCTTGCCTTCACGGAAGGCAGTGCACAGCCCTCTGACGGCATCTTCAATGGAGTATTTTGGCTTGAAGCCCAAGGCTTTGTAAATTTTTTCAGAGTTGATGTGGTACGAACGGAGATCATCGGATGTGGTAACGCGGATCGGGATGTCACCTTTTTCAGGGAAGACCTCTTCAACCACTTGTTTGACGATCTTGGCAATGTCCATGATGCTCATGTTCTGAAAACCACAATTGAAGGTTTCGTTGGCCACCTTCTCATGCGGGGCTGTTAACAGGAGTTTGCAAAGATCAGCATAGTCTTGAATATGCAGGTTGGGCCGCAGTTGATCGCCACCAAAAACGGTGATTGTCCCCTTGTTGATAGCATGGTTGGTCAGTATGTTGACAGATAAATCGAGACGCTGGCGGGGGGCGTAGCCACAAACAGTTGCAGGCCTGAAGATTACACCGA
>Ga0214919_10000939_pt1 | contig 49243 bp, 63 predicted proteins | sample LL1503_MetaG_FD_177994 | JGI IMG/M metagenome (GOLD analysis project Ga0214919, IMG submission 177994) | Freshwater microbial communities from Lake Lanier, Atlanta, Georgia, United States - LL-1503 | ecosystem: Environmental > Aquatic > Freshwater > Lake | place: USA: Georgia | collected...
TATGTGGGGTTGGAGCATAGGTAATTGGTTGGTCTTGGTTCAATGGTTATGGTATGGGTTGGGGCTTGCACTTATCTATGTTATATGGTATGGGGGTATAGGTATATAAGGGATAGGTTTTGTAGCTTGGTTGCATTGGTTGGTATGGTATGCATGATTGCTAATGAATTTAGTAATGCTAAGGTATTTAGTTTGGTCAATGAGTTACGCATTATTAAAAAAGTTAATTTGCTCAAAATAAGTACTTCTCTGCATGGTTGGTACTATGATATCAAAATTGATTTGGGTGTCTAGAATCGTCTTAAAATGCGAAATAGAGCTATTGGCATTGGCTTATATATATGCATTAATTAAATTAAAAGTTATCCACATTTATACAATTATATTAAATTAATTTGCTGAAATGAAATAAAGGTGTATATTTGTTCTGCAATCGGGGGTTAACCCTACTGCAAAAGTTCTCTGAAATATCTAGCAAACCCGCGCCACCATTGAGTTTGGTCAAATTTACTGCTTACCTCTAGACTATGTAATCAGTCGGCTAAATAGCCCTAAACGACTCAATCCAATACACATGGTGCCAACGGGATAGCTTGAAAGGATGATAATATATGAGTAACAAAATATGGCGCTAGTGATACCCCGCTTAGAAACGGCTTAGTTAAGCACTGCACCACTTATCAGGACGAAGACAATCATATATTGGATTCCTTACCTAAATAGGTATAGTGCTGAAATTGGCACTACTGACGAGGAAGCAGAACTTCCGAAACCTAACACTATATAACATGTCACAAGTAATTAACGGAAACGAATTAAAAAATGGTAATTTCTTAATTGAATTAACTGCTGAACAATTAAATGACATTACTACCAATTATTTAACTGCATCATGTAGATGGCAATTAAAAGTTGAAGAGGCTAAGAACGTAATGGATAAAGAGATTGCTCAAATAATAGCAGATGAATATTTTGACACATACAAGGCATTTAAAAAAATGCAAGGTAAAGAAATCTAAATAACAAGGGGGTTGAAATATACCCCCATTTAATAACTTTTAATATCATATAAAATGAAATCAACATTTGAAAATCTAGAAAAATTACAAATGAAAGCACAAAAGTCTTGTTGGAATGCTAAAAGCCTATATGTATGGTACGATACTATAGGACTTAACTATAGACGCAAATGGGACAAAATGATGGTAGATTTAAGAGGATGGGATGAACCACACACTGAAAAAGAAACAAAAGCAGAATGGCTTGAATACTGCGAAAAAACAGGATGTGTATACGATTACAACTTTGGAGATATATTAGCTTAACCTATTAAATTAAATAAAATGAAACTAGCAGAAAAAATCAGTAACCACCCATTGGTGGAAGAATTGTACCAAGATTCAGATGGCTATTGGGCTAACTTAATTGATGGGTATGTATGCAGTGGAGTATGCGCAATACATGAATCAAGTCTAAGCGCCATATGGAGCGCATTAAGACACAATGTGATGACAAGAGAGGAATACTACAAAGAAGATTAAAGGTTAACTGAGGAGGCTTAAAATAGCCGAAACGCCTACGGGCGTCTTAACCAAAAAAAACTATTATGCAAAAAGTATTTACTACTAGTGGGAGACGCATTAAGCGTTCCCCATCTAGTTATGAGAAATTCATTAATGCTCACATTCAGTTAGGCAAAGATTTCAAATCTGCTTATAATGAATGGAAGCTATTAAATGCTCGTATTCAAATCAATTCACTTAACCTACAAAACTAAATGACATGACAAACGAACAAAAATTAGAACATCGTTTAGCTATGATTCTAGATGATGTAAAAGCATTAGTTGAATTCTTAGATGAGAATAGATTAATGGAGGCATTAGATAAGCCAAGCAAACAAACGGATTCGGCTTGGACTCACATAAACAATATTGAAATAGCTTGTAACCTTGACGATGATGATTGTCTTGGATGGGTGCTATACACAAAGCCTAAATTCAAGATAGGTGATTCAGTATCGTTTACTGATGATAAAACACAGCAATTTGATGTGTTTAAAGTAAAAGATACAACCAATGCAGGCTTTGTATTTTTAGATGAATTGGAAGGTATTTTTAATCAAGATTTATTCACCATTGTTCACACATATTAAACTAAACAAAATGACAAATTTAATTATTGAAAGAAGCAAAATCAGTGAAACTTTAAACGAGGGATTCACTACACAACAAGTAGTAGAAGTCAAAGAAAAATCAGTATATGGTGGAAAGCTAATCTACCCTAATAATGAGCAAGCAATCTTATTTGCTGATTTGATAAACAAAAAAACTTTTAGCACAAGAGATTTAAGCATTATTGCAGATTTAGGATTTAGGATTGAAATTATTAAATTATAAAAATTAACAAAATGACAAAGCAATTTAAAATCGGCGAATATGCCGTTGGTGGTATTATCAAAGTATCCAAGATAAAAATTAAGGATGAACATTTTACTGACCATGTAACGATTGAAGCCCTAGATTATAACACTAAAGAAGTAGTAAAAAGTTGTAGATTTTTTGATTGGGGTGACGAAGCCATGAGCAATTTTTTAAATGAACTGACTAGCAGTTATTATGCTGATAAAATATTAGACTATATCAAAACCAAATTAAACTAAACAAAATGACAAACTACGAACAAAAATTATTAAAGGATTTAATAGATGTAAATTGGATGATTAAAGAAAACAAATCCAATACGGAAATGGCAAGATTTTTATGGATTGCTTACCATACAATACAAAATGAATTGAGAGATTCAATGGGCGATGATAAGTATGATACATTTCTTAGGGGAGGCAGAGAGATGTTTGCCTCTGCTAAAGGTTAACTGATGATGGGGGTGAGTCCCCCGAAACATCCTAGAGCCACCATGCAAAGCGTGGGGATATTTCTGCACATGGTTGTGGATTATCGGCTAGGATGTCTTAACCAAAAGGTGAGGCACACCTTATAAACTGCAACTATTTTATGAAAAGTATTTTTAACGACAATTTTTCAGCGCATTCTATGGACTCAGCAGAATCCAAATTAACCCACATTTTAGCCAATTCTAGACAAGATAATGTCTTGGTTGACTCTAAGGTAGTCCCAATGCAAGATTTGACCGGATTAAGCTCTAGAAGAGGCTTAGAGAATGCAATCATTTGCGAGAATCAAATCGTGAATGTAGTTTCTAATTCTTACGGACATTTGCCTAATGAGAAATTCTTTTTAGGGGTGGAAGAAAAGTTAATTGATGCGGACATATACTACCAACAACGTAGTATCAATCGTGACAATCGCAGTTTCGTAGTTGATTACATCCTTGCAGATGACCGCTACAAAGTAGAGGTTAAAGGTGATAAGGATATTCTGCGTCCTATGTTACGCTTTGTTAATTCTTACGATGGTTCATGCAAGACTAGTGGTTCCTTTGGATTTTGGCGCAAGGTGTGTGACAATGGCTTACATGTAGCACAAACACACATTGGATTTAGTGTTAAGCATTCAGGTGCCATTGCTGATATCGTAATGCCTAAATTGGATGAGATTGTAGGTCAATTCATGGACAACGAATTCTTTACCCTTAAACGCAAATTTGAGGTACTTGCAGAGCGTCCGGTATACAATCTTGAGGACTATGTTAAGGTGACTGCAAAGAGCCTAGGAATCTTTAAATATGAGGCATCTGATAAGAATCCGGAGCCTAGTGCAAATGCTAGATTCATCTTTGATGTGGTTGAGCGTGAAACTAGATTGCTTAATACTAATCCAAACCAATGGATTGTATACAATGCATTCAATGAATTAATCCATGGCAAATTGAAAAAAACTTTTGACCAACAGCGCACATTGGATGAGAAGTTATTTGAATCAGTATATGCAAATATTATGTAACCAATAAAGGGGAGAGAAATCTCCCCATTTTTTAAACTTATTAAATTAAATAAAATGAAAAAAAATATTTTAAGATTATATTCAGAAGATTTTGAAAAATCACATACTTGGAGAGATATATGTGATATATTAAGCGTACCATATAGCGCTGATTCTATATCAATTGAATTTGGGGAAATCAGTTTTGAATATAGTTCAGAAGATGACTTAAATCCAAATAATCAATAATAAATTATATCAAATTTTAAATTAAACAAAATGAAAAAACCATTAACCGCAAAAAAACTTTTGAACTTTTTAATTGACCTAGAAAATGATGGTCATGATTTATCTAGAGTATTAATAAATTATAGATTTGATTCTGATTCAGATGTTAACCTATGCAAATTCGTTATGCAGGATTTATTTGATTCTGAAACAAACAATATTTTAGAATCTATTTGCCTAGTATCTGATGCTAGTGATTATTTATAAAATTTTAAATTAAACAAAATGAAAAATACTACTACACTTGAATCATCTTGGGGGTTTGTAACAATCCTTACACCTACGGGTGTTATATTAGAAACCAATGTATCTGATACACCAACTGAAAAATGCTACATCCTAGATATAGATAGATTTGATATATCTGAATTTAATGATTGGTTTTTTAGGAGATATGGATGGCAACCACCATTAGAAAATATTGATATTCTTGAACTAGGATATTGGTTAAAAGATGGCACTTACGTTCCTGCATCAAATTGGAGATATGAGATTCGTAAGGAACTTGAAAAAGATGGCATACTTACAATTTATTAAACTTATTAAATTAAATAAAATGAAAAACAAAATCCTGCAATCAATTTACAATCTATTTTATTATTTAGATAATAGACTAGATTATATTAAAAGTTACGATTACGAAACTGCACCTTATTGTGGTCATCATTACGATGGACATAAAGGTAGATTTACTGCATCTGATTATCATGAAGGTGATGGTGAAAAATATTGTATATTTTTATTTTGGGTAATTGCAAAACATACCGAGGATAAAAATTGGTATATGTTCACTAAAAAAAGATTCAATAAATATTATAAACGATTTTAAATTAAAAATTATGAAAGATTTATTTGAATGTCCTAATAAATTGCCGTCCAAAATACAAGCTATTTTAAGGCGATTTAACAAGCTAGAAAATGAAAGGGGTATACAATATGCCGACCTTATTCAAATGGGCAAAGAGATGGCTAATTATGGCTATAGTTTTGATTTCTATCTTGACTGCATGCCATACAATTTAAAAAAAATTAAAAATTAAAAATTATGGAAAAGAAATTCGTAATTGATTATGATAACAAAGTATTGACTTTGTATTATCAAAACCAGATATTTATGTTTGATTTAAACATGGGAGATGTAGGTGACTTTTGGCATGGTTTTGTCTTGAAAGATGGAACTGAACTAGATGTTAACTTTCACCAAGAAAGTGCAAAGAATGAGCCATATTGCGAAATATGGAATACTGCTTTAAATGAGGATGGGAATCATTATATAAATTTTCAAATTGATACCATTGATAGTTGTGAGATTCTAGGTAATCCTATAAATTACTTTGGAGCCGAGCCTATCAACATCCCATGGATGAATGCATTTGAATTAGATAAACAATTTACAAACTTTAAAATTAGATAAAATGACAAAGCAAAATGATATATGGCAATGTTCCGATTGTGGAAAATTCCAAGGTAAACATGATATGTGGTTTGATGGCAAATGCGAATCATGTAAAAATAAAATTGTAATAGATAGTTCATATTACGATGAGCATAAAAAAGAATTAGTATTATATATTGGGGAAGCAATTTATTGCACAATTTCATGTGATACTGAACCCTCAGATGATGAGGTAGATGAAATTATCTATGATATAGAAAGACAACATAAATAAAAACAATAATTAAAAAATTAAATCAAATGGAAAACTACATTGACGCAACACCGAAAGGAACTTTTTACATTAATGAATTAGCCTGCGAGCTAGCTGACTTATTTATTAAGCAAACCTATGAGTATACTACTGAAACAATTTGGGAGGATGATGGCGATGGTGGAAGCAGGTACACTGAATTCATGCAGGAGCAATTTGATGCCATACATGATAGAATAGAATCCCTTTTATTAAGGAATCAATTGCCAAAGGTTAACTGATGAAGAATTAATTTCCGAAATGGTGGGTGGTGGGTATTGTCCTACCACCCTTTATAGATTATCTAACATATTAACCAAAAATAAAGATTATGAACATTGAACTTAAAAGTTTCAAGCACTACGAAAGATTGAGTGATGAAACCTATTGCTTTACTGCTAACATCTACGTCAATGGTATTAAATGTGGGACTGCCGAGAATCGAGGGATTGGTGGCGAAACTGACTATTCTAGTGACCGAAGGATGGGTAGTGATGAACTGATTAAACAAGCCGAGCAACATTGTCTTGGGCTACCTAGTGAAACGATGGTGATACATGACCGAACGATTACCTTGGACATGAATCTAATGAATTACATCGACAATTTAGTGGACGGATTAGTGAAAGCCAAGTATAAAGAAAAAGATGCTCAAAAACTGCGCAAAGAGATGCAGAGTGGCATCATCATAGGCAATGACGAGAAGTACGCTAAAATAGGCTTTAAAATCCCTTTAAAAGAGGTTATGGCAAAGCACCCAGACTACTTTCAGAAAACCTTAAAAGAAATGCTAATTAAATATGGCAAGGATGGAAGCCGATTATTAAATACCAATATACCAAAGCATTTTTTACCTAGCTAGGTTAACGAGGGGTGCGACTCGTTAAACGCACACTTTTTATAAAAATATGGCTTACCCCTAACAGGGGGGCGAAAATTATTTTTTAAAATTTAAAACAAAAAAATTGCCATATTATTTTATCTATTTTGCTAAATTTAAAACAAACCAATTTAAAAATTATTAAATTATCTAAAATGAAAAACATTAAAAAACTACAAAATCAAATTAAGGCTCTTAACAAAAAAATTCAGCTTAACCAAGCTAAAAATGTTTATGCCGTAATGGGGAAGATTAAAAAATTAAAGGAACAATTGCAGGTAGAAATAGACAACCACAATTGGGAGTCTTATCTTTCAGAGTAGAATAATTAAATTAATTTATTTTGCTATAACCAAAATGATATATATATTTGTCATCAAACTAAAAAAAATAACTATGAAACTATTAATCAAAGGAACCTTAATTTTTCTATTTGAGATGCTGAAATTTTTCTTTATCAGTGTCCCTCTCTTTTGTTGCGTTTACTTTACAGCACACCTTTATTTTGAAATTAAAAGATTATACCATGGAAAAAACAGCTAAAAAACTATTATGCGAAACATTTTATAAGATGTTTAAGACCGAAGCACTGCCTAACTTAGATATGGACGATTTTATAGCCATGTGGCAAACCCTAGCTGATAAATGGGGTATAAACAAATCAGATAAAGAATGGAGTGAATTTGCAGAAGAAATAAACTGCGTAGCATCCAACCGAGAAAACTATTTTAACGAAATTTTCGATAAACATTTTAAAAATTAAAACTATGCAAAAAGAAACAAAAATTGCTTTTATTTTAAACAAAGATGATGGGACATTTGAACATATTGAATTGCCCTTCACTATACCCCCTAATGTGGGAGATTTTATTAGCTTATACAATCATTTAAATGAAATGCAAAGTTATATAGTAACTAAAAGGATATTTAGTTCAGTTACAAACAATATAATAATAAACTTTAAAATCTACTAAATTATGGAAAGTGAATGGGAAGAAATTAAAAAAGATATAGAACAAGAAAATCAAATTGAAGAAGAACAAATTAATAAACAAATAAAACAAACAATTATGGCAAAGTATCAATTAATGGAAAAGACAGAAAACAATGGAGAAGTATGGTATTACATTCTTAAAGAAGATGGTATGTCAGTAAATAATAGCTGGACATTGAAATTAGAAAAAGCAGAAGAAATGTTTGAAGAAATTCAAAAAGGCAAACCTACTGAACCTATTATTAAAATTTTAAAAACAATAGAAGTAAATGAAGACTAAACAAATTAGCGTAACTGAGTATGCTTCTAAAATTGACCCAAATCATTTCAGAGCAAATAGGAAAAATCCTAATGCGCAAATCACTCAGCAAGCAATTAAATACAGATTAACTAACAATATGCATTTGCCAGAAGTATTAAAATATAATAAAGTAGGCAAAGTTCATGTTTTAACTGTGGATGTAAACTTTTAAATTAAATAAATGATAAATACTGAAGACATTTTAGGTAAACCAATAGAGCCTACTAATTTTAGCACTTTTGGGGATTTTACACCTTTTGAGAGGCAAATGATTATGGCTGAATTATATCACAACGCTTGGTATGACCAAGAAAGATTTGAGGAAATGTATGACCTATATAACAAATGGTCTGCTAACCCAATTAAAGAAAGGAAATTCATATTTGAAGAAAATACAAAACAATTATAAAAAAAAATAAAAAAAATGAAAAAAACATTAATTATTATAGCAATATTATTTGCTGTATTGGCTCTTACAAACCCAAGTGAGAAATCTCATAAAGATGCAGTTAGCAAAATAGTCGTAGATAGAATTAAAGCTAAATCTAAAGCATCAGAAAATATATATGAAATAGCAGGTCAAAATATTGGTATTATGATGGCTGAAAAAATGGTAGATGGAATGGTATCAAGAGAAAACTATTTATTTTTTTCTTTGACTAAAATAAATAATAAAAAAGAATCATATGCCGGTATAGGCATATTAGGGTATGTTTATGTTTTTAATTTATTTAATAATTAATTATGAATAAAAATAAATACGAAATAGGGCAGAACTATATTCTCAATTTAGAAAATGAGCAATTAAGGGAAAGAATAAAAGAGTTAATTACTCAATTTAATGAATTAAAAAAGAAATATGAATCCGCAGAAAGAATACTTATGGTACAAAATGAAGGGGATGATGCAGTTGTTCAAGAACGACAGACTTATACGCGAATATAAATTTCAGAATATTCAAGATAGAAGAAGAATTTTACGCATATGGCGTTCAGAAATAAAGCCGAATGGCAAGGATGAATATTATTTAATTATTAAACACATATAGAATGAGAACACTAATATTTTTTGCAATTATAATGATTGCATATTTATATTTTATAAACAAATTAAAAGATGAAGATTAATTTAAAGAAATAATATCTATATCACCCTCCGGAAGCAAGTCCAATTCTTTTATCATTACGACTTCTATATTCTTAAACTGATTAAGAACCTCAAGCAAAGACTCGGCATAGACCAATTTAGTTAGGTTTATGCCGTTTTTTTTGAAATATACTCGGTATGCTCTCATTTACTGCCGTCTTGAAGTGGTTCGTGGTCAGTAGATTGGTCAATTCTTCTGTATCCTTCTTGCCATAATATCTTGGTTAATGTCACAGACTTTTTAATTATCATATCCTCTGAATCTCTAGGATTCAATAGGTGCAAAAGTTCATGGATAAGGACTTCAAGGTGCTTTTTAGATTTTAGCCTGCTATCAATTTCAACAATGCCATCACTTGAGGCTTGACCATATGCTTTTTCTTTCCCTAGTTTACGATATATAATTTTGATGCGTCCCACATTAAACGATTTTCCCTTTAAAGATACGTTTATTATTGAATTCAAAATCCTCCCCATTCGGGTCGAGGTCTACTTCTGCAAAACCATGATTCCACTTATTTAGAGGCATATAGGCGGGATGCAATTCACTTAGGCAACCCAATGACCATGTGGTAACCATCTTGCCCGTAAGGGTCGGTTCTGTGTGTTCTGATGTTTGGTGGTTATGCCCTTGAAATGTACTGACTTTTGCTTTTAAAAATAATCCTCTTGCAGGATTTACGGGAGCTGATATCCCACCGACATACTCATGTCCATGAATCCCCCACAAATTATTTAATTTCATTGGTCTTTTATCTCCGATTATTTCTACACCTCTAGCTCTTGCCTTGATGATGTTTTCAAACTCAAACTCCTCTATTCCCACTAATTCACCAGCTTTCTCGTAAAGAAAATGCTCGTATCTTTCCTCGTGGTTTCCTATCTTGAAATATATCTTACACTTTAACTCTTTTTCAAAGATGTCAAATAGTGCTTTGAAAGTATCTAGTTCTAGCTTAAAGTTTCTTTTCTTTGGGTCTTTGATGAATCTGCTTAGTCTATGGCAGTCAATGGTATCTCCATTTAAAAGTAAAGCATCAGGTTTACTTTTCTTGGCATATTGTAAAGCTGCCGTTATCGCATCTATGCTATGGTATGGTACATGGATGTCAGATAGAATTAAAACTTTCTTATGCCCTTTGAATATGTATGGTTCAAATGCAGTTTCATCTGATTTGGGAAGGTTGTAAGGGTTGTAAGGTCTAGCTTCTTCTCTTAAAAATTCACTAGAAACTTTTGCCCTATGTGTACTCCCATTTTTACCTTCAATGTATCTTAAAGATGACCTTGCTCTTTCTTCATTAGGGAATGATAGATTGTTTTCTGCGTACATTATCCTAGCTAATTTCTTAGTAGGCATGTCGGGATATTTGGCTCGGTAATTTTTTGCAATTAAGGTGTTCCCATTATTGGATGGCATATATTTTATTTGTATGGAGAATAGTGTGGTTTTCCATCAACTCTAGTCGCCTTTAAAATTTGTTTTCTTTGTTTACCCGTACTTTCGTAAGAAACATGAACCCAATCTGGGTTTTCATTGGTACCAAACTCCCAAATTAATTGGTCAAATTCTAAATTATCCTTGATGTAATTAAATACCATTTTATTGGTAACCCCATTTGCACTACCATCCATATCAATATCGATTGCTTCACCTGTGCTATGCTGTGATGTAGGTGAAGCCCCTTTCGTGCAAGCATTAAGTTCTTTAGACCTATATCCCGAACTAATGTGAATAGGACAACGGAAATTATTTCTTATTTTTTCAAATACATTTTCTGCTAACAATTTAAAGTTAGCTATATGCTCTTCTGTTGGCATATTTGATATACCTTGACGCTTAGCTGTTTCGCTACGAATTACTTCTGATAAATCTAAGTGTTCTGAAATTTTCATATTATCTTATTTGTATATAAAAAAAACATATTAAGACTGCCCATAAAAATGTAGCAAAGATAAATACTTTTTTTTCGTAATCTGTTTGTTTATTTTTCATCTTGGCTATTATTTTTAGTCCCAAAATAATAACTAAAAATCATTAAGATTAAAGTTTTTATTAGGTCAAATAGTTCCTTATTAATATCATCGTGCAATAGTTTAATTCTAAAAGCTATTACCTTATCTACTATAAATAAAGATACCAAAGCTGTAAATACAAGGATTATAAACCTTACGAGGACATCCTTAGTATCATTTACAAACATCTTGTTTACAAAATATACAGAGCTTGTAATTATAAATAGTCCCAACAAAATGCCAGAAACCATTACCCATAAATTAGGATAGCTAAACATTATAGACTATTTGATTTAGGTTCATCAGCAAATAAATTTGATACAAATTTGCCTACAAATGCTGTTGCTAATACTATATAAGCTACCACTTTGTAATCAGTCATAAAAGCATAAGATGAAACAGCTAATGCTCCTGCACTTAAACTATCTGCAAACTTTCTTACTGACTTTGGTGTTGGTGACCAATAATGTTTTATTCCGAATTTCATTTAAAATAATTTTTTATATAAGCCTAAGCTTATTTGGTTTGTGGTAAAATTAAGGATGTAAACCTCATTCTGTTTCTTGTAATTCAACCCTACGCCTATGCCTATCTTGTTATCAAAGCGTCTAATATCTCCTATTAGCCCCATAAATAATTCATTCTTGGGCTTGTGGTAGATATCATTGGTAACTATTATGGTTTTTTCAGTTAGATTAGCCTTATATGACCTTCCTATGATTCTGTTTTGGCTGATGGTATCTTGAATATATACGCTATTACCCGTATTTATACGCAAAGTATCCGAATAAGCCTTGATTTTATTGTAGTCATTGACAATGTAAGTAGTGTCATGTATTTCGTCAAATTGGTAGATGGTATCTAAAACGACAAAAGGGATGCTATTCCCTTTTTTATACTTTATTATTGTATCGTGCTTTATTATAGTGTCTATCTTAGTGATAACTTTGGTACCACCCCCTCCATTATTAGGGGCTAAAACAAAAAATAGCACCACAAATATTAGTGCTAAGATTAGTATGTTTTTAGCTATTTGCACGATTTTTCCTTTCTTTATTTTTATAATAATAATGTCTTAATGCAAATAATCCAGAACAAATACCAATTAAACTAGCAAGTAGACTAACATATGGTTGAATTGCAGTTATAGATACAGCCGCGCTTAATAAACTTACAGATGCAGATGCGTCAGCTAATGTGTTATTTCCCATGTCAAATTTTTACCAAATATAACCAATAATTAAATAAATTTACTTATATTGTCCACTTTTTTTCCGGACAAGCATTGGCGCCGACAGGACTAAACACTTTGGCACTCGTTGTACATCCACACTTTCCGCAATAATCCCTCACAGCTCCTTGTACCCAATGTTCGCATACAGCACATATTTCAAGTCTTTTTTCAGCTATTTCTTTTTGCTTTTCTGTTGGATTTGACTTAGCTATATATGATAGCAATATTTCTTTTACTTTATTCATAAAACAAAGATAAATAATTTATTTAATTAAATTAAATTTATATCTTCGTAAAAAAATATATGAATTTAGACAATTTTGATTGGGGACCGACATCTGAGGCTTTTAAAGGTCAAGCAATAAGGGAAATATTTGACAATAACGATTACGAATATTGTTTCAAAGTAGAAGAAAATGATATTGTGGTTGATATTGGAGCTACTATTGGTGAGTTTACATATAAAATTCTTGAGAAAAAACCAAAGCATTGTTATGTGGTTGAACCTCTCCCTGTGTTTTTTGATACACTAAAAAAGAATTTAGAAGGAAATCAAGTTTCATTTACTAATGCTGCAATAACTAATGATAAGTATTGTAATATTGAATGGGATGGACGCAATTCAATAGTTAACACATTGACATTCAAGGACTTTGTTGCCCAAAACAGATTAAACAAAATAGACTTTTTAAAGGTAGATTGTGAGGGGGGAGAATATGATATTTTTACAGAAGAAAATATTGAATTCCTAAAAAAAGTTCCCAAAATTGTATGCGAAGTACACTTAGAAAGTAAGATATTTAAAGAAAAGTTTAGAAATTTTAGAGATAATATTTTACCTAATTTTAAAAACATAAAATTTATGTCATACGATTTTTGTGAAATTATGTGGGATTTACACAATGAGCATTTTATAGAATATTATGAGGAAGTTTACTTATACATTGATAACAGATAAAAATTAAAAATATGGCTAAATTAAGCATTGATAGAGTTGAATTAATTAGACAAATAGGGGCTGAATTCCCAGATGGATATGGGGTAGAAGTAGGTACATTTAAAGGTGAATTTTCAAAAGAAATAATGGGAAATTGGGGTGGAACACTATGGATGGTAGATGTATGGCGTGGGCTTGGTGAGGAATACAAGGATGCAAGTAACCATAATATACATACAAATGCATATGCCGAAGCTATGAAAAACATAGAAGGATATGAGGATAGGGCTATTATGGTTAGAGGGACATCTGAAGTAACATCTGAAATGTTTGAAGATGAATCGCTTGATTTTGTCTTTATAGATGCAAATCATGCTTATGATTATGTAGTACAGGATATTGAATTATGGTACCCAAAAGTTAAGCCCAATGGTTATTTACTTGGTCATGATTATATAGATATGGATTGGTACAAAGACCCTAATTTTATGGATAACGGGAAGGATAAGCATATATATGCAGCCAATGGTTTTTACTTTGGAGTATTTGGTGTTAACCCTGCTGTTGATGAATTTTGTAAAGAAAATAAATTAGATGTTTGGTTTACAAATGAATGGTTTGGTACTTGGATTATAAAAAAATAATTATGAATATTTGCGTTTTAGTTAGTTATGACGGAAGCTATAAAAGAATGGCTTCATATACTGTTGATTTAAATATTAAAAAATATTGTGAATTACATGGTTATGACTTGCATATTGATTACCAAGAAAAGTTTTCTAATGGCAAACCTGCCCAATGGCAAAAGATAAGAGCAGCTAGAGAATTGCTTGGAACAGGGAAATATGATTGGGTTTTTTATTTAGATACAGATTGCTTAATAATGAACCCTAATATTAAATTAGAGTCTTTTATTGAGGATGATGAATGCTCATTTATAGTACCAAAGCACAGCATTTTAGCTATTGATACTCCTATATCAGAAGGCAATATTATATCTTCTCAATTCTTTGTAAAAAATGATGAATGTGGGATTGATATATTAGATGAAATATGGTTAGGACAAGATAATAATCAAATAGATAAATTTGATTATGAAGGTCGTCAAATAAGAATCCTTATTAATAGTGGGAAGTATAGTGAACGTATTAAATTAATAGAAGAAAAAAGACTTAATAGATTTTGGTATGTAAACAATCCATTTATGTACTTTGCTCATGAAGGAATTAATGATAATGTATGGAAAGAAGGAGATTTTATTGTCCATGTAACTACCTACCCTATTGAAGAAAGAATAAAAATATTGAGTGATTTAAATTACTTTTCTGGATTAAACGATAATAAATGAAATACCCAAAAGCCTATGTTCTTTATGCCAATGAAAACTATATAGATATAGTAAATGCTTGTGCTAAATCAATTAAAACATTCAGTAATTTCCCCGTTTTTGTTTATCTTTTAAATTCAGATAGAACAGTATGGGAAGCTGATAAAACCATTAATTGGGAATGTGATATAGACGCAGATGAAACAGAAGAATTATATTTAAAGCAAGCTGATTCTAATTTTTATGTAAATAGAGCTAGTAAAAGGATTTATAGATTAATTAAAGAACGACCATTGATTGTAAAACATGCTCTTAAAATGGCTTATAATGTTTGCTATGTGGATTGTGATTCTGTAGCTACAAAGCACATAGATAGAGTATTTGATTTGTTTAATATTAATAGTCTTTACCCATTTTTTACAGAAGGTATTTATGAATTTCTTATGATGAATGGTAGAGGTGGGGCAGATAATCTTAATGATTTGTCTAATACACTAGAGCATCCAGCTTGTGAACTCTTAGGGGTTAATCAATATAAACGTAAAAAATATAGAACATCTAATATTTTTGTTGCAGGGCAGAACTGCATTGAGTTTTTAGACGAATGGTATTGGATGGAAACCCACCCAAAGATTCTTAATAATCCAGAATTTTATGCTCCTTTTCAAGATGAAACAATAGCTAATGTATTATTGTGGCACCATGATTATCAAGATGGACTTCCTTATGTTTACACTAATGGTGGATTAGAGAGAATAGATGAAGTGCTTAATATTGGATTCAATGGTTCAGTACAATATATAGCTCAATGGTTTAAAATACCTGCGAAAGAAGAAGATTTACTACTATTTCATGGAGAAAAAAGAACTGATGAAATGAATAAAATGATAGAAAAATTAAAGAAAATATGAAGATAAAATTATGCTATATCCCAAGCCACCTTTCATGTGGGGGGATGCCTCAATACCTTTTAAAGCGTATTCAAGCTTTATTAGAATATACGGATTCATTTGAAATATTTGTTATTGAATACCATGATTATGGTAAACATTTCCCAACACAAAGAAATCAAATAATAGAACTATTGGGAGATAAATTTTATAGTCTTGGAGAAGATAAAGTATTGGATATACTAGATGAAATCAAACCAGATATTATCCATTTTGATGATATGCCAGAGTATATGAACAATGAATATTTGTTTAAAAAGATATACCGAAATGATAGAAAATGGTATATCGTTGAAACTTGCCATAGCTCTTTATTTAACCCAGATAATGATAAAAAATTTCATCCTGATTTGTATGCTTTCTGTACTCCTTGGCATGAAGATATATTTGGTAATATGGATGCTCAATTTATAACTATACCTTATCCTATAGATAAAAAAGAAAGTGGCTTAAAGATTAATATAGATTTTGATAAAACCCATAAAAATGTTCTTAATGTTGGAATATGGACTAGAGGTAAAAATCAAGCTGAAGGCATAGAAATTGCTCGCAAATACCCTAATATGACATTTCATTTTGTAGGAGGGTTAGCAAATAATTTTGCTGATTATTGGGAGCCACTTATGAAAGATTTACCTTCTAATGTTAAGGTATGGGGAGAAAGAAAAGATATAGATACATTTATGGAGATGGCTGATATATTCATGTTCAATTCCACCTTAGAGCTTAATCCACTTGTTTTGCGTGAGGCGATTAGTTATGGTTTACCTATTGTAGCTCGTAATCTACCACAATATGCAGGGATGTATGATGACTATCTTAATCCAATTGATACTGATTTGAATACTTTGAAATGTAATTACAATACGCCCACTGATAATACTTTAAGTATATTTGCATTTAGACATGAGGAGGCGTATAAAAAATTATTAGAAAAGCCTATGCATAAGCAAAAGATTGATATTATACAGCATTTTGTAGACCAGCCATTTTTAGAAATTAAAGGTCTTTCTGATAGTGAATTTGCAGTTGTTTTTTATGATGAAAATAGTAATGAATACTACCAAAATATCATAAGAGCTAACCATTGGGTAAAACTAAATAGGCAATACTTTACCCCTTGGCGAACCAAAGTATGGCAAAATGGAGAAGTTATTTATGACCATATTTTAAATTTAACAGGTAAAAGAGTTTACATAGCTTTTGAAAGTAAGTCTTTGGGTGATACAATTGGATGGATTCCGTATGTGGAAGAATTTAGAAAGAAGCATAATTGTACGGTGATTTGCAGTACATTTTGGAATAGCTTATTTGACTACCCAGAAATTGAATTTGTAGAACCTTCAACTGTTGTTCATAATTTATATGCTCTTTATCGTATTGGTTATTTTGATGATTTAGATAAAAACCCATTGAAACCTACTCTAATACCCCTTCAAAAGAGCGCTACAGCCATTTTAGGGCTAGATTTTGTGGAAATGGCACCAAGTATTGCCTACAAACCAGAAGTGCCTAAAATAGGCAAATATGTTACAATTGCGACCAATTCTACTTCAGGATGCAAGTTTTGGACTAAAGAAGGATGGCAAGCACTTATTAATTGGCTAGTGTCTGAAGGATATGAGGTCTATAATGTTTCCAAAGAATTGAACCCATTTGATAATTGTACTCAAATTACTACCCCTAGTCTTGAGTCTAAGATGGATTGGATAGCTGGTAGTAGTTTCTTTGTTGGTCTTTCTAGTGGATTAGCTTGGGTGGCTTGGGCTATGCGTAAGCCTGTAGTAATGATTAGTAACTTTACCGAAGATTGGAATGAGTTTTCTTGTATCAGAATTACTAATAAAGATGTTTGTCATGGATGTTGGCAAGATACTCCTTTTGACCCTGCTGATTGGAATTGGTGTAAACACAAAGGGACTAATAGGCAATTTGAATGCCATACTTCAATTACAGCCGATATGGTAATAGATGAAATAAAAAAAGCAGGTTTATAGCCTGCTTGTATTTACTAAAACCATCTACTAATCTTTTGTTTCTGTTGGATTTTGAGCTTTTTCTAGTTCAATGGCTACCTTCTCAATAAATCCTAGTATTTCCTTACCCCATTTCATTGGCATTTGCTCATTAGCATAGTTCATTAATACTTGAACTTGCTCTGCTGTCAATGATGGAACTGGCAATTGTTTGCTCTCTTGGTTTGTCATAATTTTAAATTTTTACAAAATTATACCAATTAATTTAATTAAACAAATTAAACTGCAGGAGTAGCCCAAGGCAAAGGCAAACTAATTATCGGAGGGTTAATTAAATTCTCTAATTGAGTATCTAAATTAGCATCTAATGCACCTACATCTAATCCTGCATCTAACCATCCACATACTTGTTCAAAAGTAAGGTCTGGATAAGCTGTAAAGTCTGTTGGACTAGGTGTAGTACAAGCCATAGCCCCATAAACATCTGATACATATACTTTGCCATCTATTTCAGTAGTTGCATTTCTACGCCAATGTACCATTACTACTACATCTAATAATGAACCTTCTTGAGGTACCTCATCCATTTGGGATATTACCCAGTTATAAACTATTGCCATTTTTGTTATTTTTACAAATTTACAAAATTATTTACATACACAACATCCTATATTATTTTTAATAATTTATTGCTTTTCTATAATATTTATTAATATATGCAAATCCATATGTTAATGGTTGAGAATAAAAAATGTTTGAACCTTCTGGTTTATAATTACATAAAGTGTTTTTCATAGATGCTAAATAATTTGAAGCCATAGGAATTGCGAATAAATCACCAACAGCTAAACCAATCATACTAGGATAATTAACAGAATATTGATTCCAATTTACCCCATTATTAGTGGAGTAATAAATATCCCCAGTATCAGCTGCAACTTGCATTTGAGAACCATCGCTACTCATGCCACAATATATCCCACCTCCAAGAGTACTTCTTGAAGTATATGAACTACCGTAATTACTACTTACAAAAAAGTTACCAGTAGAAGCAGTACCATGATTTACAATTAAAATATATTGTCCTGTAGAGGACATTGACACATCATAAAATAATTGGTTATTAGAATAACCACCAAATGTAAATGATGCCCCATAATTTGTAGAAGTATATCTCTGAGATTGGGCATTAAACGATGAACGACTAGCTACATAGCATATGACAGCTCCATTTTGCGACATTGCTACAGATGCTCTATCGTATGGGTCACCAGAATATGCACCAAAATAAGCAAGAAAATTAGCCCCATAATCACTAGATATAGCAACAGTAACTTGTCCTAAACTACTCCCGGGTTGCGTTTTCCCCACTACAACCATATATTGTCCACTAGATGACATATCAGCATCACATGGATAAAAAGTAAAAAAAGGTTCGGCTCCACCCCCTCCTAAATTTGGAATATTTTTAGAATTAAAAGTAACGCCATAATCATTTGAAATATAAATGGTGTTATTTATTGTATTTGAAGCTGCTAAAAGATATTGTCCAGTAGAACTAGCTGCTAAAACAGTATAGTTATTAGTTGGTAAAGATGTATATGGTGCAAAAGTAAATCCACCATTTGTTGATTGATACATTGTATTACCATCTACTCCATATACATAATAATTATAAGGACCGGGACCAACATTGGCTACACTTAGACTGCTTTTTGTTACAAGCTGATTTGAAGCCCTCCCTGCTGTTACATCTACATAAGCATAACCAATTGCCGCTGTTGTTGTCAATTCTTTTCCTGTTGAAGGTATTGAAGTCTTAGCTGCAAATACGCCTGTAGCTACAGCATTTGCTAAGTTAGTATCTGATACTATTTGATTATTAGTTAACCAATTCCATGCCATTATATAGTACTTTTAAGTTTTAATTCTAATTCTGCAACACGCTTTTCTAGTGATGCTATTTTTAATGTATGAATATCCATGTAATTTACAGATAACTTTTCATCCCCAACAACTGCTTCTGGTAAAACTGATTGTACTTGTTGAGCTGAATAACCATATCTAACTTGTTCACTATCATTATCAGTTCTTGTGAACTTTATTACATCTATTCCTAATGCTGAAATGTCTGGATTGGTTTCTAGCACATTCTTAAACCTTATATCTGATGATTCGTAGAAAGCTCCTGCTGTTACACTAAGAGGGAATGATGTATTACCAGATGCATCTAACAATGTAGCAGTTCTAATTAATGAACTAAATACTCCTGTGTATTGTCTTATATAGATGGGTTCTATTCCATCATCTGATGTAGCTATTTCTAAATAACCATTATTTGTTCCTGTGTTACCTGCATATATTCTCCAATAGTCATTATCAGCCATTGTCCCTTGTAAAGGAGTTCCTATATTATTTGCAAATAATATTGTACCAGACATAGTACCACCTGCTAATGGTAAATATGTTGATGAAGCACTAGCTGTTGTTAAATATGTATTACTATCAATAGAACCATCAGCTTTTAAAAATTGAACAGATGTTCCTCCAGTTTTAATTAAAGAAGATGCAGTTACCGAAGATGAGAATGTAGCAGCACCTGTTGAGGCTATTGTTAAATTAGAATTACTATTAGTTCCTAATATTAAACTTCCACTTGTATATTGTTGAAATAAATAAACACTATTATTTGCATTATCAAAATACAATGCCCCATATTTTGTTGCTGCATTACCAAAATAAATACCCCCTTTTGTAGCCCCCGCACCACCACCAAAATATCCAAATCCATCTGATGTTGAACTTCCTATAACATTAAATAAATAAGAACCTAATGTTGTATTTACACTTACTTTTGTTCCATCATCATATATTAAACTATCTCCTACAGTTGTTGTATTAGGAGTGAATTTTGCTACTCTATTTAATGTACCACTTATTGTTCCAGCTCCAGATGTACCAGATGTACCTGTTGTACCAGATGTACCTGTTGTACCAGATGTTCCACTAGTACCTGTAGTTCCCGAAGTCCCAGTAGTACCACTTGTGCCTGTAGTTCCAGAAGTACCACGAGTACCACTACTTCCTGATGAACCTGAAGTACCTGAAGTCCCACTTGTACCTGTTGTACCTGAAGTACCAGTTGTTCCAGAAGTTCCAGATGTACCCGAAGTACCTGAAGTCCCATTTAAACCACTTGTACCTGAAGTTCCAGATGTACCAGTTGTTCCAGATGAACCAGTCGTACCAGATGTACCTGAAGTACCCGTAGTTCCTGAAGTACCAGAAGAACCATTCGCTCCAGAAGTTCCTGATGTCCCAGATGTGCCTGTAGTACCACTTGTTCCTGTAGTCCCAGATGTCCCAGAAGTTCCTCTCGTACCAGACGTTCCAGAAGTTCCTGATGTCCCAGAAGAGCCATTCGCTCCATTTGTCCCAGAAGTTCCTGATGTACCTGAAGTACCTGAAGAACCATTTATTCCGCTAGTTCCGGAAGAACCATTAACACCACTAGTACCAGATGTACCACTAGTTCCATCTGTACCACTTGTTCCCGAAGAACCATTTGCCCCACTAGTTCCGCTAGTCCCACTAGTTCCTGAAGTTCCGGTTGTACCAGAAGAACCACTTACTCCAGATGTACCTGAAGTACCGCTAGTTCCTGTAGTCCCAGATGTTCCAGAAGTTCCTCTCGTACCAGACGTTCCAGAAGTTCCAGTTGTACCGCTAGTTCCTGTAGTCCCAGATGTACCCGATGAACCATTAGCTCCTGAAGTACCAGATGTCCCTGTTGTCCCAGATGTACCTGAAGTACCACTTGTTCCAGAAGTTCCATTTATTCCACTCGTTCCAGATGAACCTGAAGTACCTGATGTTCCACTAGAACCATTAACTCCTGAAGTACCCGATGTACCCGAAGTACCTGTTGTTCCGCTAGTTCCTGATGAACCATTAGCTCCTGAAGTCCCTGATGTCCCTGAAGTACCATTTAAACCACTTGTACCAGATGTACCAGTCGTTCCACTTGTCCCTGAAGTACCCGATGAGCCATTAACTCCAGATGTACCCGAAGTACCACTTGTACCCGACGTGCCATTAACTCCAGATGTACCCGAAGTACCACTTGTACCCGACGTGCCATTAACTCCAGATGTACCCGATGTACCTGTCGTACCTGAAGTACCACTAGTTCCTGTCGTTCCAGATGTGCCGGTTGTCCCAGATGTGCCGGTTGTACCTGAAGTTCCAGACGTTCCACGAGTACCAGATGTTCCACTTGTCCCAGATGTTCCTGTCGTTCCAGATGTACCGGTTGTACCTGAAGTTCCAGATGTACCTGAAGTTCCTGCACCACTTGTGCCGCCTCCTGCATATTGAGGAATATTTAAATTTGTTCCATCAAATGTAGCCGCTCCACTATTGCCCAATGTCGTAAGTACAACAGGAACTTGATAATCTACATTTGCAACCGCAGCTGTAAATCCAGAAGTTCCACTAGTGCTTCCTTTTACAATACCATTTACATTAGGTAGTTCACTTAATATTGTATTCTTAGACATTTTCTATTTTTATTTTAATTTTATATTAAACACACGCTCCATCTGCCATATCAATGGATATTGTACAACCAGAACTTACAACTTGGTTAGTAAATGTTCTTGAAACTCCACTTGCATTAATACATGTACTAGTTGGTGTACAGTCAGTTACTGTAATAGAATCACCGCTTCCATTACTAAAACTAACAACTATTGTATATGTCCCTAATTGATTTGTTGTTCCACTGCCAGAATTTCCTGCATTTATAGGGAAGGTTATATTAGTAATACCTACACCATTTACAGTTACGTTAGTAATACTAGCAGTGGTTGTAGTATTAATAATATCTACAGATGCTTCTGGACAACTGTATCCATAGAATTCACTTACAGAATCTGGTGTAGAAAAACCAGCTGCTGAACTCATAGCTCTTAATGAGTAAGGTTGACCTGTTGGTGAACACAGTGCTGCATCTATTGCTGAAAAGCTTAAAGGTCCACTACTTGGTAAAGCCATTGATTAATGTTTTTAATTCTTCAATTTGTTTTTGTTGTTCTTTAATTCCCTCAAATAGAACAGCTACAGCATTTTGATATTTAACACCTTTGTATCCTTCATTATCTGTTGATATTAACTCTGGGAAATACACTTCTAATTCTTGAGCTATAAATCCAATATTGTTATAACTTTCTTTATCTATTCTATCATATACTACACCTCTTGAGTTAACTATCTTTTCTAAAACATTTTCAATTGGTCTGATGTTTGTTTTATATCTAGCGTCAGAAGAGGCTGTAATATCTCCTGTTGCATATATAGTACCACCTACATATAACTGGTATGTTGTATTTGTTGTATTGTTTATATTTACAGCACCACCACTCATAATACGCATTCTTTCAGCAGTTGTTTCAAAAATTAAATCAGCTGCATTAGTATAAATAGTAGCATATCTTGATGCACCTGTATTACTTTCAAATCTAAGCGCACTAGCATTATCTGTACTTCTTCCCCATAAACTTACCGCACTTGCTGTGCTAGTAGAAGAAACAACACTTAAAGGTGCATTAGGGCTACTTGTTGCAATCCCTAATCTTTTATTAGTATTATCCCAAAAATGACTAATATCTCCTGCTATTGAAGTTGCCCCTGTATAAAATACGACATAACCACTAGTACCACCACTTACTCCTGTTCCAGATGTACCAGAAGTTCCTGTAGTTCCACTTGTACCTGTAGTCCCAGATGTCCCAGATGTACCTCTAGTTCCACTAGTTCCAGTTGTTCCACTAGTCCCAGTTGTTCCCGATGTACCAGAAGTGCCTCTAGTTCCACTAGTTCCCGATGTACCAGTTGTACCGCTCGTTCCTACATTACCAGTGCTTGAAAACATAACAGCTAATTGAGCTGCGTTTGCTGGCAAAGTACCGCTAACAAAAGCTACTGTTATTGTATAATAAGTTGTGCTATTTGTAACATTGGTAACAGTCCATTGGTTTACTACAGTCCCATTATCTCTACTATAGAAAGTTAATGTTCCTTTATTAGTTGTGTTTGTTGATGTATTCCAAGTATCATACCATGCAGATTGTGTATTCCCTAATTGGTCTAATAAATCTATATAAATAGAAGTTACAGACCCAATGGTTGCACTATTATATGCGAAAAGACCATTGCCGGGGTCGGCTGCTGTTGTTGATGTAGAAAAATTGTATGGCACGCCACCTTTTTGACCACTGGTTCCTGAAGTACCTGTAGTACCACTTGTACCAGTCGTTCCTGAAGTTCCTGTTGTTCCGCTAGTTCCAGAAGAACCAGATGTCCCACTTGTACCCGAAGTACCTGTAGTTCCAGAAGTTCCAGAAGAGCCATTCGCTCCACTTGTCCCAGAAGTACCTGAAGAACCATTTATTCCGCTAGTCCCAGATGTACCTGAAGTTCCAGTTGTACCAGATGTGCCTGTAGTACCGCTTGTACCAGTAGTACCGCTTGTCCCAGAAGTTCCTCTTGTGCCACTTGTACCCGAAGTACCTGTAGTTCCAGAAGAGCCATTCGCTCCAGAAGTCCCTGATGTACCGCTTGTCCCAGTTGTACCCGATGTACCCGATGTACCATTTACTCCGCTAGTTCCGGAAGAACCATTTGCTCCACTTGTTCCTGAAGAACCACTTGTTCCATCTGTACCACTTGTTCCTGAAGAACCATTTACTCCACTAGTTCCAGAAGAGCCATTAGCACCACTTGTTCCAGATGTCCCTGTTGTTCCGCTAGTTCCAGAAGAACCATTCGCACCACTCGTTCCTGATGTACCGCTAGAACCATTTGCTCCACTAGTTCCAGATGTTCCAGATGTACCCGTTGTTCCTGAAGTACCTCTTGTTCCGCTAGTTCCTGATGTACCAGATGTACCCGAAGAACCATTAGCTCCAGAAGTTCCAGAAGTACCAGTTGTACCACTTGTTCCACTAGAACCATTTGCTCCAGAAGTTCCAGAAGTTCCTGAAGAACCATTCGCTCCAGAAGTTCCAGAAGTACCTGTTGTGCCGCTTGTTCCAGAAGAGCCATTTAAACCACTAGTCCCTGAAGAACCGTTAGCTCCAGAAGTTCCTGAAGAACCACTTGTGCCACTCGTTCCAGTAGAACCTGAAGTTCCAGAAGAGCCATTAGCACCACTCGTTCCTGATGTTCCACTAGAACCATTTGCTCCGCTAGTTCCAGAAGAACCATTTGCTCCACTTGTACCCGAAGTACCAGATGTACCTGTAGTTCCAGATGTCCCCGTAGTTCCAGATGTACCCGTAGTTCCAGATGTACCAGATGTTCCTCTTGTTCCCGAAGTACCAGAAGTACCAGTCGTGCCGCTTGTTCCTGTTGTTCCAGAAGTAGCAGATGTTCCAGAAGTACCAGATGTACCAGTTGTTCCACTCGTTCCTGTAGTGCCTGAAGTACCACTCGTTCCTGTAGTTCCAGAAGTACCAGTAGTACCTGATGTTGTACCTACAGCTACCCCTACTTGTTTTGTTACTACAATTATAGATGGAGCTGCTGGATGAGCATAAGGAGTTGTTTGTGATGGTACTGCTGTTACTTGAACTGCTGAACTTGTAGAAGCAAATAATATTTCTAAATAATCATTAGCATTTAATTGTAAAATATTAGAAACAAATGGTAACGATTTTGCATTGTTACTATTTATAGCTAGAATAGAATCTGTTCTAACAATATTTGTTCCATTCAATCTTAAAAATATATCTACATCAACAGCACTTCCACCACTTGTTCTTTCTATTTGTAATGAATATCCTATTTCATATATTCCAGTGTGTTGGTATTGTATTTGAGAACCACTTATTGCAATACCATTAGATATTTCAACAGTATTATAAGTTATTGCCGTTGGTGTATTTGCCGCTGTAATTACTTGTGTTGTACTATCAGAAAAAGAACCATACCAGTTAGCTATTGAAGCTCCTGATGAACCATCTATACCATTACGACCTGATGTACCTGACGAGCCTGCTGTGCCGCTTGTTCCTGTTGTTCCAGATGTGCCAGAGCTACCACTAGTCCCTGCAATTGGTACAAAACTACTTTTAAAATTCTCTATTGTAATAATATCTCCTGCTATTACTGGGTTAGTTAAAACAACCGTTGTCCCATCACTTGCAGTATAATCGGTTCCGTTATTTAAAAGCACACCATTTACAAATACTATAATCATATTTGCAACATATCCATAAGATACAGTAAATATAGTTTGACCTGCTGTTGCTGTATATACATCGGTTCCAAAAGCACTTGTTCCTGAAACACCGCTTGTACCTGAAGAACCAGATGTTCCTGAAGTTCCTGTGGTACCAGAAGTACCCGTAGTTCCCGATGTTCCAGTCGTACCTGAAGTTCCACTTGTTCCAGTCGTTCCACTAGTCCCTGTAGTGCCAGAAGTTCCTGAAGTTCCTCTTGTTCCAGATGTTCCACTTGTACCGCTTGTACCGCTTGTGCCTGTCGTACCAGATGTCCCAGTCGTTCCAGATGTCCCAGTCGTACCAGATGTCCCAGTCGTACCAGATGTTCCTGTTGTTCCACTAGTTCCAGTTGTTCCACTAGTCCCAGTCGTTCCACTAGTTCCGCTAGTTCCGCTAGTTCCCGAAGTTCCATTTATTCCACTAGTCCCAGAAGTTCCTGTAGTTCCTGATGTACCTGTACTTCCGCTTGTACCAGATGTACCAGAAGTTCCTGATGAACCATTTATTCCGCTTGTACCAGATGTACCAGAAGTTCCTGTAGTTCCTGATGTACCACTAGTCCCAGAAGTTCCTGAAGTTCCACTTGTTCCTGTAGTACCAGAAGTCCCTGTAGTACCAGAAGTCCCTGTTGTACCAGAAGTCCCTGTACTACCGCTGGTACCACTTGTACCAGAAGTTCCAGATGTCCCTGTTGTACCAGATGAGCCATTTATTCCACTTGTACCACTTGTACCAGATGTCCCTGTTGTACCAGATGAGCCATTTATTCCACTTGTACCACTTGTACCAGATGTCCCTGTTGTACCAGATGTCCCTGTTGTACCCGATGTACCAGATGTGCCTCTAGTACCTGAAGTACCACTTGTTCCTGTAGTACCACTTGTTCCTGTAGTACCACTTGTTCCTGTAGTCCCACTAGTTCCCGAAGTCCCAGTAGTCCCTGAAGAACCACTTGTTCCCGAAGTCCCAGTAGTTCCACTAGTCCCATCTGTTCCACTAGTCCCACTTGTTCCAGAAGTCCCGGTAGTTCCTGAACTTCCATTAACTCCAGAAGTACCTGAAGTTCCATTAGCTCCACTTGTCCCCGAAGTCCCTGTTGTTCCAGAACTGCCACTAGTACCAGAAGTTCCATTAGCTCCACTTGTGCCACTAGTCCCTGAAGTTGCACTAGTTCCTGAAGTCCCACTAGTTCCCGAAGTTCCAGTAGTCCCTGAAGAACCACTTGTACCCGAAGTTCCGGTAGTTCCTGAAGTTCCAGTTGTGCCACTTGTTCCATCTGTACCACTTGTTCCATCTGTACCGCTTGTGCCTGTTGTACCACTAGTGCCTGAAGTTCCAGATGTACCTGTTGTACCGCTAGTGCCAGTTGAACCGCTAGTGCCAGAAGTACCGGTAGTTCCAGATGTACCAGAGCTACCATCCCCCCCACTTGCACCATCTAAGTTAACTGTCCAGTCGCTATAAGTTCCTAAGCCTACTGTTCTAGATGGGAATGTAAAATCTAATTGCCCTGTGGCAGGATTATAATCAACAACCTCACACTCTTGGAAGTTATTTAAATTATGTACTACAACAATTGATTGTGCTATTGAATATGCTAAATCTACACCTACTATTAAAGTTCCAGAATTACCTAAAGTAAATTCGGTTGTAGAAGATGTTTTATATCTATCTGAAAAACCAGAAGAACCACTTGTTCCGCTTGTTCCTGTAGTTCCACTTGTTCCACTTGTTCCGCTTGTTCCTGTAGTTCCACTTGTTCCGCTTGTTCCAGTACTCCCAGATGTACCAGAAGTACCAGTTGTTCCACTAGTACCAGTTGTTCCAGAAGTACCAGTCGTACCACTTGTACCACTTGTACCATCAATCCCGCTACTACCAGAAGTACCATTTGTACCATTTATTCCACTTGTTCCAGAAGTTCCGGATGTACCACTTGTTCCAGAAGTACCAGATGTGCCATTTATTCCACTAGTACCAGAAGTGCCAGATGTACCATTTGTACTAACAACACCACTAGTTGCAAATACAATACCATTAACGGCAACTAAAACACCAGTTTCATTTCTTAATTTTAAATCTCCAGAAATTAAATTTTGTATTGCCACGCCAAAATATTTTATTGTTGAACTACCACACGCACAAACTCTTCGTCATAAAAAGCAACAGCAACTGTTAGTGAGGCTGCATCTTTATTCCAAACAACTTGATTGCCTGTTGGAGTTCCTGATGTTAATATTGTACCTATGTTATTACCTTGTCTAAATGCGTTTATGCATCTTTTGCCAATTGCTTCTGGGAATGTAACTGTAAAAGTTCCTTCTACTGCATTAGTGGTATATTCATAAACGCTGAAGTTACCACCACCGCCGGGTATTACGCCACCACCACCATTTCCATTTCCTAATATTTCAATTGCTAATTGTAGTTTAGCACCACAAAGAGCATAAACATAATTTGATGTCCCGGGCAAACCACTTAGAGCTTCGTCAATACCATATTGTAAAGCTTTTCTTTCTAAATAAAGTTGTTGAGCCTTACGAGGGTCAATACTTCCATTAAAAAAAGCGTTTTGCTTTGGTATTGAATCATTCCAAAGATATTGTGAAATCTCTGCTATTGATACTACTTGTTCTGGAGTCATGTTAGAAGAAATAAGCTTGGTTAGTAGAAATAAATGTCGCTCTATTTAGTGCAGCTTGTGCTGAATAAATATCAGATGCAAATGTAATTGCTTGGTCTGCACTATCGATTTCAACTCTTAAAATTAATTTTGTTTGGTACCAGTTAGTACTTGCTGTAAGGTTTGCATTTGCAACTTGACTTTCAGTTAAACCATAATAAAAAGTTTCATTATATGCAGTAAATGCAAATGAAATTGTTTTTGACGTAACCACAGTATCAATACCACTCATCCATTGTACAGTAATACTCAATGCAGTATCTTGTGATAATACATCAATACTAATACTTGTATCAACTAAGTCCCATTCTATATAATCTGTTTGAGTTCCTGCTGGTACTAAAAATGTACCATTAGCTTGTAATAAATAAACTCTACGAGAGGCTATAGTAACATCAGAACCAGTACTAGTATCTGTTAATGTTATAACGGAAGGGGTACCACTATATTGGGATGCGGTAAAATTCGGTACTAAGGGCATTGTATTAAAATTTTACCCAAATATAAGAAATTTTAAGCTATATTAGCCCATTTTTCTTTTCTTCATTGATTGAAGCTTGCTAACCTTCTTGGGAAGCTTTTTCCCCTTGCTAGCTTGGTTCCATTCCCCGACATTTACTCCTTGACTTTCTAGCTCTTTTCTGTGGATGTTGAAGTAAGCTTCTTGAGCTTTTGATTTGTATGGCATTTTCTTTAATTTGGAATTTTCTTTAAATTTTCAATTATTTTACCTCTTAAACTATCATATTTTTGACTTTGCAATCTTTTCGTTATTTCATTTATTCTTTTTGCTTTTTCTTCTCTAGACACATTTTGTCTAAGTCCGGGGATACCAAGTTCAAATTGTTCCCATACTCTATCAAGTGTTTCTCCCGATGGTTTTCTTTTAATTACCTCTCCCATAGGATGAAATCCTTTGCCTTCTTTAGTGTCAAAAGTCGTGGCAGCTGTTTTAACCATTCCGGGTTCTACCATGTCTGTTATTTTTTTAGTTACAATATCAGTTGCTTTATCTACAAAATCAACATCTTTTTTCTTAGGATTTGCTACATCTGTTACTAATTTACCAAGTTGAACAGAAGCGCCATATTGTAAAAAATTTAAAAATGGATTATTAGCCGCTATTTCAGCATCTGCTTCAATATAAGATTTAATAAAAGACTGGTCTTTTTCTTTTTTCTTATGTGCCGTTTCTGCCCCACTAATTATACTTTCATATTCAGGAATATGGACTAAAACTTTTGGGACATGGAATCCCATAACTTCATATGAGCCATCATCATTTTTCTTAATATTTTTGTAATTATAGTATCCTAAAGCATAAAATGCAATCCCCATAGTTCCTAATTGTAACGATTTACCTAATAATTCAGCTTGAGATTCTGTTAAATTTTCGGTTCCCTTAAATATAAGTTCAGCGATACCCGGAAATGATGTTCCTCCTAAGCCGGGTAATTTACCTTTACCTTTAGTTTCAGTTTCTGATTTACCCAAGAAACTTCTTATTATGCCATATTTAGTAGCAAAAGCTCTTCCTACCCAGTTGACAGGGATTTTTACAATTGGCAATTCTGATTGAGCTATTTTTCCAACTAGCCCTGTATTTTGAGTAAATTGTCTAAATTTATCAACAAATTTACTATCATTCATCAAGATTGCCCATTTAGCATGCAATAATGCTAATCTATTTATTTTTTCAATTACATCTTCATTAGTAACATCATAATTATCATATTCTTCTTGTAATGCTTTTTTCTGTTTTTTGGTTAAACTAGGCTCATCCAACTTTTCAGTTATTTCAGCCATTTTAGTTAAATTATATACCATTTGTTGTTCATGAGCATATGCAAATTCAGGATTTTTAATAAAAGATTTAATAAATCCATGTGAACGTCCCGGTATTTCAAGAAAACTTCCTGATGCATTAAGCTCATCATACATTATTGGTCTACCATACAATAACTCTTTTGTATCAACACCAGACATTATTTCTTTAAAATTAGTAGAAGAAAAGTTTCTTATCCATTCTGAATAATATTTAGCTATAGAACTCCATTTTGGGTCACCCCAAATAGATTGCTTTTCTCTGATGCTTTTTGGAGTTAAAGCATAAACTAATTTACCAATTGCAAATTTCAAAGGTTTTAAAGCAATTAATTGATGCGCAACAACTGCTGCTAATTTAACCATTGTTATAGGATAAGATAATACAGCAAATCTTTGAAATCTTAATAATTTATCACCAATTTTTTCTACTATTGGTTCATTGCCCATCATATCTTGTCGTCTACCTTCTTGCCATTTGAATTGTTGTCTTGCTACTTCTTTTTGTGCTTCTTCATATTTTGTTACTCTTTCTCTTAAAGTACCCTTAGATTTATCTAATGATTTTTTAATATTATTGTATTGAGCAGATAATAACATTGGTTCTAATTGTCCTGCTTTATTTACTCTAGTTAAAATGTGGTTAATTACATCTTCCTTTGTAAAATCTGGCAATACGTCTTTTATATCTTCTAATACATTTTGTACTAATTCGTCAAATTTTACAATACCTTGATAAACTTTTTCAGCTGCTATTTTAGATAATTCAACAGCAATTTTAGGGTCAAACCCAGCTGTTGCTTGCCCACCTAATTTTTTTAAATTATCTAATGACTTATTAACTCTTTCATTAGATTTCTTAATTGTTTCGCTAGTTTTTTCTGCTCTTTCTGCTTTTTTTATTTCATTTGATTTCTCCTGCAATTCTTTTAGTTTTTGATTTTCAATCATCAACTTAGCAGTTTCTTCTCTAGATTTTTCTAAATCTAATTTAGCTTCTTCTAATTTTGCTCTAGATTCTTTTATTTGATTATAAGCGTCTTTTACTTCTTGCTCTTGTTCTGGTGTTAATTCATCAATACCTTTTGAGGCTTTATATTCATCCATCATATCAAGTATTGTAAGTTCTTTATTCACCCACAATTGTCTTAATCTAAAAATAGTACTTGCTGTACGACCAATTTGTTTATTAGCCATTGCATTGTCCATCATTTCATTTTGAACTTGTAATATTTCATTTTGATATTCTTGTATTTTTTTAGGATTCTTGGTGTTAATTATCTCTTGCTGCAATTCATTTTCTCTACCTTTTAATCTAGCTAAGTCGTACATCAATACAGCTTGGTCAAATTCATTTCCTTGCTTAGTTGTTAATAATCTTTCTCTAGTTTCTCTAGCTAAATTTGGATTTAATTTAATTTTATCTTTAACTTTTTGAATTACATTTTCTAAATTAGTATCCTCCAATTTAGATGTAATTTGGTCTAAAGCATCTAATCCAAATTTATTGCCAACAAATGCATCATTTACAACATTTGCCATCTTTATATAACTATCATCTGCTCCTTCAGGCAGAGTCACTACTGTCTGTTTTTCAGATACGTCTTCAGATAATATTTTCTTTTTAGCCTTAAACTCGCTTTTACCTAGAATATCATCAAACATTCTTTTTAATTCAGGAGTCAATTCTTTACCTGTCAAAGAATTATAGACTGATTTAAAGGCTTCTGTTATTGTTTTTAATACTTTTTGGAATTCTGCACTAAATCCTTTTGCGCCTTGTGTATGATATTTTTCCCAAGATTCTGCTATAAACTCTTGTACATCTCTGTATTTTTTGGTTGTTTTACCATTTTTAAATTCATCATTACCTTTTATAAGCTCATCTACTGTTATATCACTACTAGTAGCTTTATTAAACTCATTAACGATTGTTTCTGTATATTTTTTACCTATTTCATTATTTTCTTTAGCTCCACTAATTATTTCTACAACTGTAGGATGCATTATTTCATGAGTAATTGCAACTACAGCTTTTCCTTTGTCTTTGGCTTTATTGAATTCTCTTAAAGCTTCTATGATATTTTTACCACTTTCTATTCTATATTGTGCATTTGCTTTTTGCTTTAATGCATAATCATATTCGCCTTTTTTTGGAATAATTGCACCTTCTTTATGGAATCTTCTAATTGATTCATATTGCCCTAATGCGCCGCTTAAATCATTTGAAGATGGATGACTTAAATCTATATCTTTCTTTAATGTATATGATGGTTTTGTTGTAGTTGTTACACCAAATCCTTCTGTAGCTGTTTGACCTTCTTTTGGTAATCTTCCTTCTATTCCTTGATTTTCTCCAAATGTTCTAAATGTTTTATCAAATATATCAATATTTACAGGCGAACCATCAACTGTTTTTATTGCAAATGGATAAGACGGATGACCTAAATCTTTTTCAAAAAATACAGGACTAGTTACTTTTAATGCCGCATAAGCATCTCCTGTCTTTAATCCCTTTAAGAAATCTTCCTGTCCTATGTCAGCAAACATTTTATCTATTCCTTTACCTGTTGCCTTATATATTCCTTTTTTTAATTGTGTGCCATCAAAATATTCAGCATCAGTATAACCCATGTCACGCATCATGCTTGTAACTATCTGGTTAGCATCTTTAATAAGCGCAGCTCTAAAGTTTTCATATGATGTTTTGGCTTCACTCATCGTTTGCCCATCAGCCATTCTTCCACTTTTCAGATAGTTATTAAATAATTCAATTACACTATCTGCATTTCTTGTATTACCAATGCTATAAACGCTTTTTATTGCATTTATTAACCCATCATATCCTTCTTTACCTTTTGCATATGACAACAAAGTATTTACAAATCCAACTTTTGCAGAAAGAGATGATTTATGTTTTAAATTATCACCTTTACCTATTACTATAACACCCGGCTTTGGATTATCTGGCATTGTTATATTAACCTTTTCGCCAGCTTTATTTGTTACTACCCATTCATTTTTATTAGCTCCTTTTTCAACTATAAATGTACCTTCTTCAAAACTCTCTGGTAATTTTATTCCATTATTTTTAAAAAGAGAACGATTTGATTGAGTTGAAAAAGCGCCTGCTGATTGTGGATTTACCGATGCCCCCATTTTCCCTTTTTCACCACCATTAAGTGGATAAAAAACACCGCCATCAAAACTACCTATTTTTTTGCCATCATGATAAATATCGCCTACAAATAAATCGTCCCAATGTGTAATTGCAAAAGTCAAATCTTCAAGCGAATCTTTTGGAGATATTACTTTAACTCTTCCGCTTTTAATTGCTTTATCTGCTGATGTTTTATCAAAAGATGGTCTTTTTACTATACCAGAATTTCCGTAAACTGTAGGTTGATATAATGCACCTTTTTCTTTAGTACCCTTCCCTATTCCAACCCACTCTGATAACGTATTAGTAGCCGTAAGTCCTGCTTTTTTTAAGTTTTCATGTATCTTACTTAACATTGCATTTACAGGTTCTACGTCTTCTTTTGGAACTCCAAAATCTTCAATTTGTGTTTTAATATCTTTTTCAATAGATGGTTCTAAATCTGACTTTATTTTATTTACAAATTCTTGTTGTAATTTTTTTGCCTGCTCCCATGTATTAACGTATGGTGTTTTTTTAAGTAAATCATTGACATTACCAAATTTACCAACTCTTTTATATAAAGTATTTGGGTCACCTCCGTTATATGCCATAGCAATAACATCTGGTTCCCCATTATTATAATCTTTATATAAATCGTAATCCCATGTTTTTGGAGCTTCAGCTCTATCAAACTTAACTCTTGCTACTGGAACAAAACCAAATTGAGAATAAATATTTGTTAAACGAGTGTCATAATGGTCAAGAGAAACCCCACCATCTTTTACTGCATTTACAAGCAATTGTGCAACTCTATTTTTACCTTCACCATATGAAAATACAGATATAATATCCCCATCTTTTGTGATAGCGACACCAGCTTTACCGTCATTGGTTAAAAATAATCTTGAATTTTTATATTCTTCTATTGGATAAACAAATACACTAGACGAGTGTTTGTTCCCTTTTATAGATTTAGATATTGCTTTATGAAATTGTTCAGCAGAATTTATTTCAGAAAATGAATCATCAAATATTGCATTTGGCAATACTTTTTTAATTTCTGCTGCTTCCGAATCTGGAATTGATATTTTCTTTACAGTGGTGACATCTCTGACAACTCTATCGCTTTTTCCCACGACATATCTGGATGGCGCTCCAAGTCCGCCCTCAACGCCTTTTCCACTAGGTTCAAGTCCTCCCATTTCGCCGCCAATAGCTGCTCCTGTGTCTTTTCCGTTACCTTGTTTTTTGGTTCCATTTTGTAAAATTAGTTTATTTTCTTGTAATTCCTTATTTTTTATTATTTCAGCTGTTTTATAAGCTATTAATTGGTCTGGAGTGTAATTCCTTAACATTTCAACAGAAGTGACCTCTACAGGCGTTTCATCTTGTTCTGTTATAGCAAATATCCTTTCCCCATTACTACGCCTTCTTTCAGCCTCTAATGTGCTTTCTATTGGCTCTCCCTTTTCTTCTAAATCTAATGGTATTTCAGCTATTTCAGTTGGTTTAACTTTTTCTGGCTTTTTTAATAATAAATCTATTTCTGATTTTCTAAAATCTAATACAACTTCATCCGTTTTACTTCTATTTGCTTTAGCAATTTTATTTATTGCATCTCTAAATTCTGGATATTTTGCTACTTTTTTACCACCAGCCGATAATGTTGCTTGATATTTTTCAGCTTCGGCATTATCTAATATAATATGAACTCTAGGATATGGATTACCATAGGCATCCATCCCTTGATTTAATTTGAATTGATTCAATGGCTCTACACCACTTACGCCCCCTTCATCTTTTTTTATTCTTTTTGTAAATGTTCTTTCTCCCTCTTTTTCTAAAGTAAAATCAGATAGTGGAATAGGTTTTGATTCTTTAGTACCCGGTATTTTAACTTTTTGTGTTGATACTGGTTCTTCTACTTTAATTTTTTCTTTTATTTCAACTGGTTTAACCTTTTTTAATGCCGATAACTCTGCATCATATTTAGCATTAATTAAAGACTCATTCGCGACAATTGGAGTCATTTTGTTAATCTCTTTGTCAGTAAAACCATATTGTTTCAAATCAGATTCTAGCTTTTTGGTTATCATAGCAGGAATTCCTTTCTTTAAATTATCTAACTCTTCTGCCCTTTTATTTTCTATGTTTACTTCAGTTGGTTTAACTTCTTTAGTTGGAGCAGCTTCTTTAATATCAGATGCTCTTTTAATTGCTTCTGCATCTAAAGCATAAATATTACCATTGTATATTAATCCATTAGGTTTCCCTTCATAAGCCATACCTAAATCTTCCCCAATAAAAATTTCTCTTTTATCGCCGGGCATTTCTAAATATTTTTTATCAGAAATTGAAGTTAAATCTTTTACATTACCAACCCCTTCAGCAGTTGTTCCTACTATTTTAGCTAATCCTTTTTTATATAAACTTTCCCATAATTTATAAGAATCAATGCTTTGAGACCATTGTGGAGATGATAATACTCTTCCTCCCTTTAAATAGCTACTTATTGATTCATTTTCTAAAATTTTAAGTAAACCAATATATGCTTTAGTACCATAACCCTTTTTTTTATTTTCTTCGCTAAAAATTTCTACCCCCTTTCTCATACCATCATCTACAATAACATCATTTTTATTAATATCTGCAGGTATACCTAATCTATCATAAAATCTTTTTGCTGGCATAATATTAATATATCCTATTTGTTTACCATCTTTTTTTATCATAAAACTAGATGCAGGTCTAACACCTTCGTCTGTTTTTCGTATTTCTAATGACAAACCATCACCTAAATCTAATTTATAACCATCTATAATTGGAGCAGTTTCTTTTACTTCAGTTGGTTTAACTTCTTCTTTAGATTCTTTCCAATTTGGATATAATTTATTTAATTCTTCTATTGAATAACCACCTCTTTCAATTATTCTGTTTAAAGATTGATTACCCTTCCCAAAAACTGGATTATTATCTTTATCATTTTTATATGCTTCTTCTACAACATTTCTTGGAACATATAATTTTTCATAATTACTTAATGGACTTTTTAATGTTGGCGTATCAAATTCTTCATTTTTTTCTTTTGATGTAACATCTTCAACTTTTACTTTAGTTGGTTTAACTTCTTCTTTTGGTAATTCTTCAATAGAAATATATTCTGTACTTTTATCTTTATTATATTTATTACCAGTTAATTCATCAGTTTCAACATCATATACTGGCTTGCCTTTATTTAAATCATTGATTTTATTATCAATAGATTCTATTTGTTCTTTATAAACAGGCTTAACGCTGTCGTCTTTAGTTTTAGATTCTTCTACTAATTTATTTTTTTTCTGTATAAGACCTATTTGAGATGCTTCCGCTTCTGGTGATAACCCCGGCATAGCTTTATCTGCTGCTTCTTTATATCCATCAATATCAGAAGATACTTTTTCAGCCACATCTGGAGGAATATTACCTATATTTACATTAGCTTTTAGTACATTATCTATGTCTTGTTTTGGAACATCTTTTAATGCATATTTAATCCCAGATTGTACAACTTTTGGTAAATTTAATAACCCAACTGCACCCATAGTACTAATATGCAATAAACCACCTACTGTAGCATTTTCTGCAAAATCAAGTGCAGAATTACTTAATATCTCCTGAGGTGTTTCTCCATATTTACTGGTTACACCAGCAACAACCTTTTTACCAGCTTCTGTTCCTGATACAACAGCTCCAACATGAATAGCAGATTTTAATGTATTTTCAATACCACTTCTTAAAACTAATTTTGCTGCTGGATTTATTACTCTAGATGCTGGCATCATAAAAGCAGTATTCTCAGCTAATCCTGCTATTTCTCCTAATGTTTGTCCAGAACTAGCTTCTTTCATTGCATCTACATCAGATATACCAGTATTACGAGCTTTAATCATCTCATATCTGCGCATAATTTCTTTTTGCGCACCTTGACTAGCCATATCTTGAGCATTAAAAGCCCAAGCCATTACAGCAGGCAACCCTGCCATAGACAACCCACCAGTTTCTGGAGCCAAAGCAGCTAAACCAGCCCCTACAGTTGTACCAGTTATAGTTTTTGCTACCATTGGACCAGCCCCTCCTAAAAACTCACCATAAAATCCTAATTTATTAGGAGCTTCCCCAATATAACCTTCTTTACCAATTTGTGTTTTTGATTTATCTTTTACAAATTTAACTTTTTGTTCAGGTGACATTTCAACAAATGCAGCTGCTTCATTATTAGCATTTATTGCATTATTAAAACCACTTTGTAATGAACTCCAAAATCCTGTAGTTTTTTTAAGTCCTAATTTATCATTAGTTTTATCGACACCTAAAACAGCATCTCCATTTTCTACTTTAGTCTTTAATTCTGCAACTTGTTTATTGTATAAAGGAGAACCTACAGGTGCGTCTATTTTATTATTTTTAAAATAATTTTCAGCTGTATTTTTAATTGCAATTTCTGTATCAGCTTTTTTCTTCGCCTCTCTTATTGGAGCAGCTGCTTTATATAATACATCCTCAGCCATTTCTCTTGGCTTAGTAAGTCTAGTATTATCTGAGATAGATTTAACAAACATTGCATCAGGCATTGTTTGCTTATACCATTCTGTTACATCACCTTTTGGTAATTTTGATTGTATAGGGGAAGATACTTCTCCAGAAAGATTGCCAATTTGGTCTTTTTTTTTTACTGGTTCTACAAAAGTCAAAGAATCTATAAATTCATTTTTTGGCTTTTTAAAGTCAGAAAAATTTTCAATTAATACATCATGAACTTTCCCAGCATAAGTTTTATCTGTAGAAAGTTTTTTATAAAAATCTTGTTCCCCTAATTTAAAATCATCAAAATTAGATGATAAAATATCATATACTTTTTTCTTATAAGGTTGTTCTTGAACTGGCTCTGTAGATATAACTTCTTCTATCATTATTTATTAATTTAGATTTGATGCGCCCGATTTTTTCTTTTTAGTTGCTCCTAATCCTGATACTTTAAATTTGCTACTAGAAACTTTATTTAAAATAGTAGACCTTACATCACCTGTTAATGGTTTTGCATTTTTCCAATCATACTTACCTGTTTCTTTACCATTTTTATCTAAGGTTGAATAAGCTACAAATACATCATTACCTTTTCTTCCAAATGCTGGGGTTAGTGGAACTTTCTTTGTTTCATATGGAAGATTTGGGTCTGTTGCCATAATATCATATTCAACTGCATCTTTTGGAACAATAACTTCTTTTATATATTCATCAGCAACTTTAGGACCAAATGTCAATTCTGTTAATTCAGTTCTTTCTGGTATAGGTTTTCTAGTATCACTATCATCTATATATTTATCAATTGAACCACCAGCAGCATTTGCAGTATTTTCGGCAGCTACTAAAGCTCTTTGATTTCTTCCATATTCCGCTTTATTAAACTTAGTTAACCATGGATAATCTGCTTTACTTGTAGAAACTTCTCCTGTTGGTTTTTTCAATAACGCATACCCAGCAACAAATTGCTCTATATTTTCAATTTTAGGTTTTACTTCTTTACCTGTTTTTTGGTCTTTATATTTAAATGTTTCTCCAAAAATATCATTTACAGAATTAAATATAGCTGGATTTTTACTCAACTCATTAAGATGTTTGGTAGTTCCGGGATTTGACGTATATTCATTTAAAGCATTTGTAACTGCTGTATTTATTATTGGCGTAGTCAAATAAGATTCTTTTGTATAACTTACTCTACCATCAGGTAATTTATTTTCAATTTCTTGCGTTGGTAATGTTAAATTACCCCATACATTCTTATTAAATGCAGCTTCATCATGTGGTTTATCAAATTGTAAAGCATATGGGTCAACTCTTTTAAATTTTGGGTCCCTTATATTACGATGAGAAGCATCTATGATTGGTATTACTCCATCATGTATTGTTTTACCTTGTTGAGTAGCTTGATATATATGTTCAGCTACTACTTTATCATCTGCTAATTGAGCTTTAGATTCTCCTATTAAACCTTGAGCTTCTCTTAATAAAGAGCTATAGTTTGATTGAGCTTCTGCTCCGTATTTAGCAGGATTTAATATCTTATCTCTATTTTGAAAATAATATTGTTTAGCTTCACCTAATTTACCTAGAAATAAATTTTGGTCTTGAGGACGCATTCCATTTTGACTTAAAGTCTTTTCATAATCCATGAAATACTTATCTAAAGCTTCTCTTTTAGCTTGTTCTTTTTGTTCAAGTTGAATAGCTAAATTAATTGGCTTAGATGCTATATCTATAGCTAATCCTTTTTGATATGGGTTTATTCCTAATAATCCTGTTGCTGCCATTTTTAAATATTTTTAATATGTGGTATATGCATTAGGGAATAATGTACTTGTTCCATATAATCTTTTATTTGATAAAGCTGGTGTTGTTTGTATTAAACTTTTATCTAATTGAGGTTTTGAAGATGGATTATTCATCCATTCATTGAAAGTATTTTGTGAAGATGTACCACTTAGTTCAGGTGATGTAACTGGCTTATTAAAACCAGCCATCATTCCAGCTTGAGCTACGCCGCCTAATGCACTACCCACCATTTGAAGCCCAGCATTGTATCTTTCATTTGCTGCTTGAGCTGCCATTTGCTTTAATTGCAATTGTCTGTTATATGGAGTCATTTGGTTAATATCAAACATTTTATAATCTTCAGAAGCTTTTGCTTGAGCCGCTTGACCTAATTGACCTAATCTAGAACTTCTTTGTGCTTCTGCTTGTGCGCCTAAATTTTGCATAGCATTTTGTTGCCCTGCCGCTAATCTACTAATACCTCCAATTGCAGAACGTCTATCTTGTAATGCGCCAATGCCTTGAGCTGTTGCTCTTTGGGCATTCATTGCACCTAATTGATATTGTTGAGATTGATAAGGGTTTTCGCTATACCTATTTAAAGCTTGCTGATAATAGTCATTAATTGATTTACTACCTTGGTATAAAGGACTAGCTTTAGCAAAAGCATTTAATTCATTTTCTCTTTTCTTTCTGCCACTAAAAATACTTTGTGCAGCACCGCCTAATGCTTGTACTCCTCCTGCGATAGCGGCAATTGTAAATGGGTCCATAATTATCTATTATTTAATGCTGAATTGATGAATTTAGCTGTTGCGCTGTTCAAATATACGAAAGAATTGGCACTTGTTTTCTCAAATTTTATTACAATATAACCACCCTTTAAACTATCCCCTTCTACAAGCCCTCCGGGGCTGTTAGAATCCCTTAAAAATGACGCTTGATACTCTGACTCTAAAGTAGTGAAATCCGACTCCAAAAGCTCACTTTCTTGCTTATTACCGCTTGTGCCTCCTGTGTCCATTTGGGTATATATTACTGGACAAGCCCATGCGGTATTGCCCGTTTCCATTATGGAAATCCAAGTCTTTTTATCCAAGGCTCCGCTATTAAATACGGTAGTTATAGACGCATCCCCTTGAACGCCATAAAAATTACAATATGTACTTGTATTATTATGCGACCAAATTTCACCATCTTTAAATGAAAATAGCTTGGTGTTTAAACAGCCATAAAATTCAGGATAATATGAATAAAATGACTCAAAAGCATTTGCATTTTCATCAAAAGACATGGTAAATGGGTCTTGATGATATAATAATTCATTTGGCATTAGCTAGTAATTGGTAAAATTAAAGAATTTGTACACGCCCCTGTAGATGTTATTGTAATGGAAGTGGCTGCGTCATCAACACTTACAAGAATCCCATCAAGCAAATCTGCTAAATTTGAAGTATTTGGAGTTATTGTACCTGTATTAACCAAAAGGTCAAAATCGGGTCCTAAATCAACTCCTAATCCAGCATTTAATGTTAATATTACGTTCATTTTTTATTTTTTTTTAAACACAATTACAATTTGAAAATACTAATGATGATAAATAAGTAAAGCCCGGATAAGTAGCTAGCATTACAGAATATAATCCTTCATCCATTTTTTGGTAACATAAACCAACCCCATCTTGAGCAAATGCAGAAGATGTTGTTCCTGCTTCTATCCAATAATACAATCCATTTAAACATTGTTGATATACTGCTACGGTTGGGTCATTTACGTCCATATTTACATAGTTAGTACAAAGTAAATTGTTTGATTTTACTCTTACTGTTACTGTTAAATCTGGAACAGCACTAGATACATATCCTGCTAATAAAGATGATTTACTTATACTACTAGCAAATGGAGTTGTGAACCCATCTACATTGGAATAAATATTAAATGGACCGGTATCTGTACCTGCCGCTGCTAATGTTATTGTTGCTGAAAATGACATATTTTTATAATTTATATTTAATTTACTATTACAGTACCGGCAGTTAAGGCACAATCGCCAGTGGCTATAACCGAACCCGCAACCAATGTGCAATTTGGTGTATTTGCAACTACAGCTGTACCACCATTATAATCGCAATTAAATGGAGATATAATAGCACTACCACCATTGTAAGTACAAATTGGCGCATATCTATTAATTTCTTCCATAGCAATTATATACTTATTGGTATAAGCATCAAAAACACCATAAATACATGGATTACCCATATATGTTTGCCCTTCTGGCGCTACCCCATTATTTAGCTCTTGCCTGTATTCTGTTAATGTAGGAACAAAAAATGCATTTGTACTATAAATAATACTTATAGGTGTTATACCATCTTGACTTAATCTACATACCACACCTCTATAATTATCTACAAAATAATCAGCAAAGTTATTCCAAGCTAAACTTGTTGCAGCATCTCCAATGCCATAATCACCAGCATAATACTGAATCTTATTAATTAAGGTATCTGTATTTGCTTGTAATGGATTATTGGCACTATCTTTTATAATTTGAGTCAAAATAGGCACATTACCTACTTTGAATTTTTGATAAACTTTTAAATATCTATCTCTTACATGCAATCTTATTACATCGCCAAAACTTCTATCGTATTCATCAAAATTCTCATATACAAAATTATTTATTTTATTAATATTAGTATTAATTTGATATGCCCCACCAAATCTAATTAATGTAGGGAAATATGTTTTTTTAGCATTAATATCAATAACCGAAGCCCTACCATTACTATTAGTAATTAAATTGTATGTATCTATAAAACTTGATTCTATTATACTTATTGTACTATTTTTTAATACTTGAAAATTTAAATTAAAATTATTAATTGTAAAAGTTTCATAATTATATTGATTAGTTGAATAACAAGCTATCCATACTTTTGACCTAGGCGGAACTGATATTACAGTATCTAAAACAAAAGATGTTTGCACCAAAGATTGAACAATATGAGATGGGAATAATACCTTATTTACTCTTGTCGTTGGCGCATCTTCACTAACTATAATAGCTTGGAAATTAAATGTTGTATTATCGTCTGGTGTTGATTGGAATACAGAGAATTCTGCATAAAACTTAATTACTAAACCTATAGCTGGTTTTGCATTTATAAAGAAATATGTATTATCAGACCAAACTGGCAAATTAGCATCTAAATCGTTGTTAAAGTTTTGTGTTTGTATTGTATAACTTGTAGTTGAAAATGTAGTATTTGGTACATTTATTTGCATTAATGAGTTTACATCTTGAGAAGTACCACCACCTGTTAATGAAAAAATATCATTATATGGGACTTTCCTTTTTCTAAAAAATAAATCACCATTAGTAGTTGATATTATTGCTGGATGTCCATTTGGATTTGTAGCAGATTGGGTTTGTTCTAACCCAATATGATATGCAGTACTTGTGCCAGCATTGCCTATGCCAAAACACTTACCAAATTCATAAAATAATTTTTGAGAACTTGATATATTAGAAACATAATTATATAAAAATATTTCATAATGTAAAAAATCTTCATCCCCACTAAAATTAAAATTTGGGTCAGTATCCGCCTCTATTGGATATAAAAATTTTATAAAATTACCTGTTTTTTTAGTACCCCCTGATATAACTATTGTTGATTCTGTCCCTAATATCTCAAAATCATATAATTTATTAGTTGTTGGATTTTTTATAGAAATTGGGATACCATTTACGTTATATCTAGCTAAAAAGGTTACTCTATCACCTTGTACAAAATTATATGAAACTACGCCTGCCGTAGATGTAATTTGAAGATTATAATCCTCAATATTGCTTATATCTAAATAAGCAAATCTTTGAACTGTTGTATCTTCTGGCGTGCTAGCATAAGCGCCTCTACTTATCCAAAATAATCTTTTATTATATGTCGTATTATTAGACCTTAATAATTGATAGTATGTGGCATATTCTGGCGGTCTGTTATTTATTGTAACATATGGCTGGCAATACCAAGTAGAATCAGCTTGTGGCGTATTTATACTTGAGCGTAAACTATTTTGCGCGCCAATTGTTCTCCCTAAAGAATCAAAATACTGTATAGCATAATCATACCCGGAATTCCAAGAATTTGCAAATGTTGTATTATCTGTTGTTGATATGTATTTAGTGCCACTTGAATATAATATAAAACCATCTGCATAAGAAATAGTCAAAACATTATTTACAATACTTGAATTAACCCACCCTTTTGCAATTAAAGCATTAGATATACCTGTTAGAATTTGATTAACTGTATCTGTGTAAGATGCATTTATATATTCTATCCCAATATTTAATAAGCCTGTTGAATTAACAGCATTAATAACAAATGTAGCATGTTGATTATTTGGTGTACTAATTACGCTAGCTGTGTTTGTTCCAGTTCCAAATAAATAAACTTTTAATTGAGTGCCAGATACCCCACTATCTAAACCATTACAAGCCGCAAAAAATAATAAACCACAATAATCAAAAAAATAACCATCTAATTCAAAATTATTTCCTCCAATTAAAGTCATATTTGTTTTATCATAACTTTCTGTAATACCAGAATATAATAAAACATTACCATTAGCTAATTCGGATGCATTTGCTTTTTGAGGAACAAAGTCTTGTAATTGAGCAGTTTCTAAAACATCAATTTGTGTGTATAAAGCATCATTTTTAAAATTATAAGTATATATACTATTATTGCTTATGCTTAATAAAGACTTATCAAATGATTGTATTAAATACCAATCAGATGTAAATCCATTTGTTGTTTCTCTAAAAGCAATTTCTATTGCTCTTACATCTATACCGCCAGTACTAATTGAAACTGAAATTCTTGAATTATTAGTAAATAATAAATCATTAGTCAATAGTAAAGTATCTTGCTGAGGTAATGGAACTATACTTTTAGAACTCCATACTGATTTTTCATTATTTAAATATACATATCTATATGAAAATTGAAATAATCTATTTCTTAAATTATTTACAGTTACTGTTGTATCATTTTCATAAACAACTTTAGGAGGCATAACTGGTGGCGCTTTTGCAACTAAAATATATTCTAGTTTCCAAGAAGTACCATGATATTCAGTTACATTTATGTTTTTAGGTGGATTTAAACTATCATTAAAAAATAAAATATCTCCTTCATCATCTCTATAAAATATGTTTACAGATAATACTTTATATGAAGGATTGAAATTTAATATATCAATACCATCACTGTCAGTTTTACTTTCTAATACCTTATAAATTGTATCATTACTTAAATCATAATATATTATACTATTATAACCTTCGCTATTCCAAAGAAAATAATAAGCTCTGTTTCTGACCTTGTCTGCATAAAAACCAATTACTTTATTTTCGCCACTTGGTAGTGTATATGGTATTAAGGTATTACCTACTATATTAGAAACAACAATATCTTGCCCTCTTCCTTGCGCATCTTTTGTTATGTTTAAGGCATCAATATAATCGCCATTAGATATCCTATATTCCGCAACATCTAAATTAAGCTTACCATTAAAGGGGTTGTTTATGATTGGCATCTATTTTTAAGCTTTTACAGTCATTCTTTGATTATCTAAATTCCATTCGTAAGCTTGCATTAGGTACAATGGTTTGAATTGAGCATTAGCAAGTCTTCTTTGATTATAAAATTCTTGTTTTCTATCTCTTTTATCGCCTAAATTGCCTTTCCTTGTGCTTGGCATACTAGCTATATCTCTCCATGATAACCACGCCATTAATGCCTCTCTAAATTGAATAGGCACTCTAAAAGTTTCTTCTGGGTTTCCACTAGATAAATACTCTATCATTATATAAGTATAATAGAAATATTCATTTAAAAGAACTACTCCATTGGAATCATCTATATTGAATTGACCTACAAATGGTGAACCACTTGGTAAGCCATAAATATTATTAAAACCATATCCATCCCAATAATTAAACCATAATGGTACATCTTTTTGATACCATGTAGCCAAAGTATCGTCTTGTGTTAAAGCAAGTCTATCTGGCTGTTGGTCTGCATAAAAAGTCATTTTTGAATTAAATTTCAAAGGAATAATTTCTCCTGCTGAATTTAATACTCCAATCTTGGTATAGCTTATATAATCATTAGGTAATTGCGCTGTGTAATTCGTTGTGTCTATAGGTATCTTAACTGACCTTATTTTGTAAAAAAAGTCAAGCCCAAGTTTCTCCATACCTCTTACTGCTATATTATATAATTTAGCATATTTGTGTACGGATTGTTCACTTTCATCAATGTAATCATTGATTATTGAATCTAAGGTTATATAATTTCTTGTTTGTGACATTTTTAATTATTTGAAACGTAAGCTAATATATCATTATGACGAATCAAGAAATGCAATTCATCGTTTAATAAAATTGCTTCCCCTGCCCCTTTAATATGGAAAATAACATCATCTTTTTTTGCTTCCATTTTTATTTTAGCTGTGCCTTTTCCAGTTGAAATCACTTTAGCCTTACAGCTTCTTTCTCTGTAGTTTTCGGGTATAAATAACCCTCCTTCTGTAACACCTTCTGCCATAAATGGCTTCACTAAAACAAAATCTCTAATTGGTTTCATATTTATTAATTATTGTTATCTACGCCATCATTTGAAGTATCTATTGGTCTTGACCTTTCAAAAGCCAATTGACCTTTAATATATTCAACAATCATTGGTACATAATCATCAGGTACTATTAATGTTGAATTTAAGTCTGTTGAATCTCCACCACTAATCATTCTAATTGTTGCTTTATACGAAGTTAATGGTATTGAACTTTTAACATAAATATTTTTTCCTTCAATCCAATAAACAATCTTATTCTGAATAGGTCTTAATTGCTCTATATAAGCGACTTGGTTCATACTTAATGGGATTGCTGTCTGAGAAGTTTTCTTGTCACCAACGAACTGTAATGTGGCAATCCCTTCATTTTTACCCAAGGCAATTGGTATTATTGGCAAATCCACGCTATAAGTTACATTATCAACAGTTTCTGCTGCTATGTCTAAATTAGTAAATGTACTGTAGAATGAATTGTTTATATAAGAAATACCATCCATTTGTATGCTATCGGTGTAATTCTTTTTAACAGCTAAACCAATAGCATCATTAAGCCATTGATTAACTAAATTATAAGTAATGCTGCTATCGTCAGATGGCTGCCCATTATAAATTTGTCTTAATATTCTTTCTATAAATATATTTCTTGTCATTATTGTCCTTGTTGAGTTACTTGATTAGCATATTGTTCTACCTGACCAATTTGTAAGCTTACACCAACTAATTTTAATGCTCTAGCTATTATTTCTAATAAATCTACATTATCCCAAACCGGTTGTACTGTACCAGTAGTAGGTGTAACGCCTGCGCCTGTTTGAGTAGCAGCATATACTGGTCTACCACTTACTGTAGTATAAGCCCAAACTATTGATGGGGCATCTTTTACATAAGTTAAAATTGCGGTACCAAGAGTTTTAGGATAAAATTGTAAACCAGTAGGTTCTAATAAATAAATAGGATTAGTTGCAATAGGGTCAATTTCGCTATTGTAATAAGAATACAAACTATCTTGTTGTACATATCTAACTCTATCAAATGTACTTGTTCTAACAGCATCTGCTTGCACATAATCAGCAGGATAAGGAGCTTCTCCAGAAGTGCCATTAATTGTCAAAGTTGTTTCTGTAATCAATGGAGATAGCCTTTGTCTAATATTTTCGTTTTGGCTATAATTTATTCTTGCTTGTGGTCGCCCGTATTGATATTGTTGGAATTCGCCCAATAAATAATCTTGATATGAAACCTGTGCTTGATTTATAATAAGATTAAATTCAGCTGGCGTTAAATATCCATTTTGCGCTTTGTTAATTGCAAACTGGCAAATACGGTACATATCATTAACATTCATGTATATAAGTTGTGTTACAAATATACAAAAAAAGCAACAAAAAAGCCCCGTAATTTTTAGGCTACAGGGCTTGATGTTTAGATGGGTATTAAACTAGTTTTTTCAACTGCTCTAAAAACGCTTTACTTTCATCTTGAGGGAACATTGCAAACTCGACTAGGTAAACTTGTGGTTTTTTATCTGCTGGTATTTTGCATATAAATCCACCATCACCTGACCAATATGCTGAACCTCTTCTTGTTGAAGTGTCAATTTTATTGTCAATTAAAGCTTTTTTAACTATAAATGCGATTTCAACTTCTTTAGAACCAGCACTTTGCATAAACTTATTAGGTTGCGCTTCAGCGTAAAGTTCATAATCATTTCTTAATGCATCCATAGATTTAGGCATTCCTAATTCATCTGTAAATGTAATTCCCAAATAATTGCAGTGCTTACGCATTTCTTCCTCGCTTGCCAATGAAGCATATTTAATAGCTTCAACTTTAGCGACTCTTTTAGCTCTTTCAAGCTCTGCTGTCCTTTGTGGATTCCACTGAAAGAATGTTATTTTTCTAGTACCTTTCTTGTTAGGATTATCTAAATTAGCATTACATAGACTTAAAAACTCAAGAGCTTCTACGTCATAATCTGCTATTCTTAGCACTCTTCTATCAAAAATTAAGCTTCTTCTATTTTGTTCAACGAATGATTTTTCAAGTCCTTTTTGGTCTTCCACCCAAATACTTGGGTAACCTCTTAAAAGTCTTATTCTTTCCATTCTACCTTTCTTTTCATTCCAAACATCGTCAATACCTTCCATATGGTATTTGCCATTTTTCTTGGTATCTGATAATTTGAAAATCTTGAAAGTTGTTGCTGTATTAGATGAGGTAGATTCCTGCATAGCTTGTGCAGCCTCATCATGTTGTCTTTGTACTTTTATTTCACCTTGTTGTGAATAGTTAGCATCTGCTATGCCAACAGCCTTTAAACGAGCCATAAATGGTTATTTTTAATGTTTAAAATAAGTAGCGGCAATCAATAAAGTTGCCGCTACCGTATAATTGTCTAGGAACTATAATTAGTTACCTTGAACGATGATAAATTGGTTTGCTGCACAAACACGAGTACCTCTGTAGGTAATCATCGCGATTTGATTAGTCATTGTACCATCTGTAGGGTTTGGAGAACCACCACCATATTGCCATACACGAATACCGTTACCAACAGTACCACCTTGAGGAGGTTGTTGATACATAATAGTGATATTCTTGTAAACTTGAGCGGTTTTCGCATCCTTAGTTTCACCCATTGGGTAGATAAGACCGAAATTACGGAAGTAATCT
>Ga0214919_10000940_pt1 | contig 49233 bp, 52 predicted proteins | sample LL1503_MetaG_FD_177994 | JGI IMG/M metagenome (GOLD analysis project Ga0214919, IMG submission 177994) | Freshwater microbial communities from Lake Lanier, Atlanta, Georgia, United States - LL-1503 | ecosystem: Environmental > Aquatic > Freshwater > Lake | place: USA: Georgia | collected...
CCTTTTAGTAAGGATTAGAAACCAAGACCAATATTGATACCCAAGTTTTGGAACAGTGAATTCAAGTTCAAGCCACCAGCATTTCCCACAGCAGGAACAGCAGCACCCGGTGCAGCCTCCCACCAAGAGTAATTCAAAGTCACAGGAAACTCAGCAACTGCATCGTTATTTTCGTAGGACAGATCAATTGATCCGACTTCAGAAGGAAAGCAGCCATTGAAACTATAAGATCGTAATGCTTCACCGTCACGCTGAAGTTGTGTAACAGACCAAGTAGGCATGAACTCCATGAAGTTGCGTGGAGCAAGATTCGTGGTGTGTGAATTAAAAATCGCACTCCAATTTTCAAACGCAGAACGCAAAGCCATGTTCGCATCCGAGATGATGGTCAATGACCAGTCTTGGAATGTACGATCACCTGGCAATTTGATACGACGACCACGATATGGAACTTCAATTGTGCCGAGAGATGACGCAGGAATCTGCGCCGCTTTGCACAAGAATGAAATGGCTCTGTTATCGCTGTATCCTGGAATAGTACCGTTTACTACGAACAGATTTGTACGAACACCACCGCCTGCGAAAGCGTTTACGAAGCCCGAAATATTATTTGATGGATCTACTGGCATTTATTTTCTCCTTGGATTGCTCTATTATCTATACGATCAACCACCAACTTCGCTGAAATTTACGCCTGTTTTAGTGGCGATAAAATTCAACTGAATGAAATTGATGCTGCGGGTTGGTTTAACAAAGATATCGGCAACGAATTCATTGCGATCAATGACTGCTCCTGGGTTGTTCGTGTCATCGCACACCACCTTGAAATCAGTGATGCCTCTACGCTGTTGAACAGTCTTCAAGAATGGAACAACAAGATTTTTGAATTGTGCTCGTGTGAATCCATCATTCTGCTCGAACAAGAAGAACTTGGATGCTGTGGCAATAGCCTTTTCCAAGATGATGAACAAGCGGCGAACATTGATGCGATCAAATGCCGATGGCTTGCTTTGCATGGTCTTGTCACCGAACAGAATTGTTCCGTCTCCAGGAAACGATACGACAGGATTAATTTGTCGTGTATATAACTCGTCACGGTGCGCTTCTGAACTTGGATTGTACGCCAACTTCACTACATTCTTGATCTGACCACGATTAAATCCTGCTGGTGAGAACCACGCTTCGTTGGTGTACTCTGTGCGAGCAACCAAACCTGCAATGTCTCCATTCAACGGCATGGTTCGTACCACATTGTTGTAAGTGTCTAACTGATATTTCCAACCACTATCCAACACTGCATACGAGGAATTGATATTGAGTGTGCTGTCACGATAGGTCTTCAAAGCATTCAATGCTTCGTAAGGCAATTTGTTTACCACATTTGCGGATTGTGGAGACAAGAACGCCATGGCATCCAAACGCTTTTCACATACTGTGCCAACAATAAGTTTGGCAAGAGTTGCACTGGCATCACCCAAAGGCAACAGTGAAACATCCACAGTCGTGGCATCGGCAAAATAATTCCATCCACTGCTCCAGCGTTCTGAATCGGTTGGTGTGGCATCCGCTGAGCCTGTGAGACCCAAAGAAATTACACCACCCGCATTGACTACACGAGCATTACTGATGGCAGCCGGTGCTGTCCAATCTGTTTTCGTGGAAAGACCAGCCGTATTACCCGCCAAATCAGCACTGAGCGCATAGATGTAGTTGGATTTGTCTGCAATAACTTGCTTGTAATAATTGCTAGAGCCGTCTGAGTTTCGTGCATCTGAGGCACGAGACACGCTTTCATATTTCTCTAACAGCGTTCCTGCAACACCTGTCCATTTTCCGTCCTTGTCTAACACCAATACCGAGATTGCATCTCCGCTACCGCCCACAGAGCCAGCATAATTGGTAGTGGTGGCTATTGTGTTCACATAGTTTGCATAAACGCTCTTCACTGTGAAAGTTGCACCGAGGACTTGAGCCTTTGGCAGAACTCCCTGTAAACCCAATGTGATATAAGTTGCTGCTGTTATTCCTGACCATTCGTTATTCACAGCGGTCAAGCCGACAAGTTGAGCAGAAACCGAATTCAACAAAGCAGAGGTTCCGTCTGCGAATTGGATTGTGTCTCCTTTAGTCAAATGATATGCTTGGCTACTACTTGCAGTGGCGAAACTGATACCATTTACACCAAAAGAAACACCTGCGCCAAGAGCAGGGAAAGTCGTAACACCAGATCCTGCCACAACAACAACCTGTAGACTGTTTCCCAATACTCCAGGATATTTGCCTGCAAAAACAACACCCGCTCCTGCTGCGGTGGTGACCGCTGTGCTTGGTGCAGCAAATTCTGTTTCGTTGTTGATATCTAGAACTGCTCCACAAGCACCCGCAATGGTAACGGTTGAATTGGAAGCAGCAGCACCAACCACACGAACCACTTGAATGTTATTGCCGTACTGCAAGAAATTTGCAGGCGTAAAGAAGTCAACATAATTGGTGGTATCGGGCTTGCCGAAAATGGAAACCAATTCTGTTTCAGATGATACTGTTACAATTTCTTCGCATGGACCCCAATAATAGTAGCCTGCATAGCCTCCAGGAGTGGTGGCAATGTTCGGAACAATTGTTGTCAGATCGATTTCTTTGATGCTTACGCCAGGGCTAACTCGGAATCCCATTGTGTGTCTCCTTAGTGTGGTGTCTTATTCGGGAAAGTGCTTCTACTCTTATGTATTATTCCAATCATTCCCACAAATCAGATACGAATCGCTATTATTTATAGTTTTTCGTCTCCCCAATTCCACATTGTTCCTGTATTGTCCGTCATAGTTGTGGGATCTGATCCGTCACTCACAAATCCAAAAGGAGTCATTTCTTCCTCTAAACTCTTCAATTGATCGCCATACAGGTCTTTTCTGATGTCTCCACCCGAAATATCTTTGAAGTATGCCTGTGTGGTGAGCCAAGAAAACAGCACCAAAGTCATCACCAAATCATCATGGTGGTTGTCCTCGGCTGCATACGAGTCTCCACGGACAACAAAGGTACAAAACTCGTCCACCACGGCAAAGTCTTCCACAATGAGTTTCGAGTCCTCTATCAGATTTTTCAGAATGGAACAACCAATGCGTTTCACCGCTGCCGAGGTTTTCACACCTTTGGAAGCCGAGCCGCCTTTGCCGAAGCCGCCGTTCACAATCTGTCCTTTTCTGCCCTGTGTCTGAACATACACAATATTGTCGTACTCCAAGTCGTCGTGTAAAATATCGGCGACCTGTTGCCCAATATCGTTGATTTCAACCAAGACATACGCATTATTGTATTGACGAGCAATCGGATAGATGGCATTCGGATACACCATGGGAGCAATCTCGTTGTTTCGGAATGTTGCCACAACACGGTACGGCATTTCGGAAACATCAACCACAGTGAAAGCATGATAGTCTTGCCCGACTCCTCGTGATGTGTCCACCACCATGACATAATGGTGATCGTACTGTGGGCGGCTGTAAACCGAGAGTCCATCGTTGTTGATATATTCTGGAGTTCGGTACACCAAGTTCTTCAAGCGTTCGGGATGTATGAGTGTGTGCACCGAACCAAGGAACTCGGTTTCAAATTCTGTGCGAAACTGTTCTTCTGAAGTATTTGAAATGGTCTGCTTTCGCCATTCTTCGTCACGCCCAGGCACATCGCTCCAATGCACTTCAATCGGAACATATTCGTTCTTGCCCGATTCTCCTGCTCGCTTGTTTGCATTCACCCACAGACGATAGAACATGTTCAAGCCTTTCGGAGTAGACACAATGATAACTTTTGTGTCTTTACCGCTTGTAATGGTTGGATACACAGACGAGAAAAACTCCTCGGCAACATTCTGCGGCACATACGCAAATTCATCTAACATTATGGCATTGAATGAACCACCACGAACAGCCGAAGAAGATGTAGCGGCGGCAAGCACCTTGGAACCGTTCTCCAAAACGATAGAGCCTTTGTTCCATTCCACAATGCCTTGTTGCAGCCACATCGGTAAATACTCATATGCAAGTTTCAAACGACCAAGCAGTTCTCTTGCCGTGGACAGTTTATTGGCAAGAATAGCCACGCTCATGTTTTGATTGAACAGGATATAGTGTAGCAGATACGACACCATTGTGGTGGACTTGCCGCTTTGTCGTGGCAGTTTGGCAATCACGAAACGATTGCTGTGTACTGCCCGAACCATGTTTTCTTGGAAATCATACGGCTCAAACGGAATAAGTCCCTTGTCTAACGAAACGATTTTCACATAGTTCTTGATGAAATACAGCGGATCTTGAGCGCACTTCATATACTCTTCAATCTGCTTCTCGGAGAAGTTGATATTGACTCCTGCCGCCTTCAGATTGGAATTACCCAAGTATTTTTGGCTGCCACTCATTCGGGGTATTCAACCTTTCCTAACGCAACTCCACGCATCTCCAACACAAACGCCGATCCCACAGCAAGTGCCGCAAGGGCTTTTTCTTCTGCGCTATATTCCAAGATAGCCGCATATCCTGCCTCAATGTCTGCCGCACTCATTCGTTTCTTACACGCAGGACACAGCGTGGCATCATAAAAGCGTTTTGCTTGGCTATACCAATCAAACAAACGGCTTGGACCACGACAGATTCCTTTCGGATCGTCTTCGTGCCGATAAAGATGCGTCACCAATGCAGCAGGACTTTGAAAATGCATTTCACTCATCTGTCAATCTCTCCATCACAAACACATACCCATGATACACTAACACCGACACGAGATACACGGCAGCCGTCCACCATAAACACCCAAACATAAGGCAACTCACCGCACTCATCCACACACCAACACAGTACGGACACGACAACATTCGGATCATGAAACCGCCATGAGCCGACAATAAAAAATCTTTATACGACAGAGTAAAGTCTTGTTTTCGTGCTTCGGTGTATTCGTTCGTACGAAACAGCATAGGAAACAGAGCAGCCCACTCGTATACTGCGGTGGTGCGAAAACCGATCCATAGAGCAAACACAACCCAAGATATAGACAGCATCACGCTCACGATATTCTCCATACCGTTATTTAGACTGATTTCGTTTGATCTTCGTCCACAAACACCTTTTGCGTGGAGCGAGCCGAATTAATAATATCCTGTAGGTCACGAGTTGATCCCACATAAATGGAATTATTTGTGGTGTTGTTCGTGGTTGTTTCTGTTTTGCGAATCGTGTTGATGCGACCATGCATCTCCAACAGATCCTTGTTTGTGTCTGAGAGCGTCTTGATCATCTGTGCTGCCACTTCGTAGGCACGAGGCGAATCGCCTTCCTGTGCCACGGCAAGCACACCGTCCAAAGCATTCTTGCCCATCTCAACAAGTTCACGCAGATTCTTGCGAACCGTTTCGTAGTCGTGCTTCAGATCTCTTGCCAAATATTCTTCTGAGAGTGCTGGAGACTCTATACGCACCACAGGAATCGGCATGCATACAACAGGTGGCTCTGCCTGTTCAGCAGTCGCACCCACACCCAATACGGATTCAATATGTGCAAACTCTTCGTTCATGATATGCCTTGCTTTACAATTGCCACGCAACAGTCACACCTGCCGCCAGTGTTGCGCCGTTCTGATATTCATATAATTTAGTAGTTGCCAAATAGTCCGATTGATCTGAAGAAACACCAAGTGGTCCCGTGATTCCTGTAAATACTCTTCCATATTTTCCATTTTGAGGAAAATCATCAAAATCAAATAGTCTAGCATCAACTTTGCGAATTTCTTTGTATGTTTTTACCGGACCAAATATGTAGGACTTCATTGTGAAATTCAGCGTGAATATAATGCTTCGACGAGTTTGAAAGTCTCCCTCGTAATCTTCTTCAGAACTAACTGAATTGAGATAGATCGGAACATCAACACTTGTATTCACGGTGTCGTCAAAATTAATAGTCACCACAAACTCTGGAGAAAAATACGGAAGAATTTGTTCCACTATCTGCAAACCGTCATCCATGTTTCTGACATAAATGTAGAGTCCAAAATCAATATTATAAGGAACTTCTGCGAATGCATACCGTATTCCTGATGTGGTGGTGTCTCGTATGATATTTTTCTGTAACGAATTTCGTTTTCGAGTGGGATCGTATACTATTCCCGTAATATCAAAAGCCATTCTGGGCAGCGTGATCTGCATGGGATTTTGAAAGGTTGGATCTTGTGCCAAGCGAACTTTATATTTTTCTTTGGCAGCATATGCAAGTGGAATTTCAATCTTATGAACGCCTGTGCTTTCGGTTCGTGAAATATTGATCTGGTTGAATAAAGCACCAAAAGCCACAACCATTCTGCGAATTGATCCATTATAGAATTGCGTGAACATTATATGGGATCTCCGTACAATCCTTCTGAGAAAGGATCTTTTTCTGTGAAGTCAAAGATATTGTCACGATTTGTTTCCAAATCAATTGCTTCGTTGTCTTGAGTGGTTGTGCTTGACGCTCTCGTGTCTGTGTCGGATACTGCGAGAATGGTATAGGATGAATTGGAGGTTACGCTATGTAACACATCCCCAACCTGAAATAGTCCCTTGGCAATATTCACAGTCATATATTTATTGCCAGTAGCCGGTACAGTCCATGAATCCACATTGCCGTATGCATGACGATCTGCCGTGGTTCCCACATACACTTCTTCTCCAACATAAAAATCTCCACCGTTGACTGTGCGATCAAACTCCAATTTCTTTGTGTAATCTGCAACCACTTTCACAACAGCATCCAAATTTGTTTCGCCTGTATCAATTTCTTCCTGAGTATACTTGAAGGCTTCACAGAACAATTTGAACGAGTAGCGTGCGCCGAGCGGATAAAACGGATTGTCGTGTTCCACATACTTGATTTCAAACAGATTGTATGGATAATCAAAATATATGAGATCGCCTTCACGAGGTCTGCCCAAGTCACGAATCGTACTATTGTGAGCCATGACTTCATTGAAGCGTTTGCGAGACACGATGAAGGTGCAGTTTTCACGAATATCCAAACCAAAGCGGGTCATGTCGCTTTCGCCGTCAAAGCCTTCGGCATTTTCCATGTACATCTCGATGCGATTCGCATCTTTGAACTTGGAAATTTCTTCACCAAGAATTTTGTCTTCCGACACAGTTTCCCGTGGAATGTACACCATCTCATGACCGTGGATTTTGATTGCCTCGGTTGTGAGAGATTCTAACAGGCTTTGTTCGCCCTGTACATTCCTGCGAAAATACGGATTGACTGTCATTTTTATCCTGTTATAAAGTCAGGTGGCAACTGATATCGTTTTTCTACTTCTTCTTCCAATTTCTCTATCGTGACCACGGCATCCTCATAAATCTTAGTGCCGTTGAATGTGACATTTCCTGGAAGCGGCATGCCTTCGTATTTGGACAGGTTGATGCCCCATTGACGCTTAATAAGAGCGGTTGCGTACCGTTTCAGAAAAATATCGTCGTAGATTTCCGTGGCTGTTTCGGGATTCACCAACGAGTACGCTTCAATCAGTAGATATGTTCCTGCCTGCATATCGGTTGTGTTTGCATCAATGTACAGTTTATTGTTCATTTTGTTGAAACGAATCTGTTTTTCAGGATCCAACAACTGCTGTAACATTTCAATGTACTGCATCGTAGAAACATAATAGTTCATGTTCGTCTGTCCTGTGCGTAATCCGTAAAAGTCATTCAATGCCAACTGATAACGAATATTGAAAATATTATGAGTTGTGAGATTGAAGCCTTGTTGAAAAATACGGTTAATAGTCAGAATGGACGGATCAATTGGATCTGTGGCAATCCACTTGCGTGCAATATCTGTGGCAGTAAGTAGATAAGTGTAGTACATCTTCTGTCCACCGTCATAGTGAAACTGTCCAAAATACTCCAAGGCTTCGTCAATACGATCTTCCACTTGGGAGTCTTCCACATTAACCTCGATCATGGGCTGACCCAATGCTCGGAGGCAGTAGTCTTTGAGTTCTTGTCGTGAGTTTGGTCGTGCCATTCAGTCTCCTTTTTCAGTATTTAGGAGAAGTATGATTTCTCTGTTTTATGCTTTATATTATCCGTATGTGGGAACAATATCACTTGTGGATGTTACTGCCATCCGAAGTGTGCGTAACTCCTGTACACGAAGTGCATCCCCCTTGCTTTGCTCGCCGTCCCATATCCATCTTATTCCGGTCCAAGCCGACGCAAGAGCAGTATACGAATGATATGCATTGAATGAAAAAGGAGTTCCATCAGCATTGATATATGTAGTGGTATGCGTGGCACTGACCACTGTCATTCCAACATGAGCAGGATAATACGGCAATATACCGTTTGCTGGACCTGGATGCCAAGAAGCATTTGAGGTTGTGGCTGGAGAAGTGGGAACAAAACCCCCCCGTGCTAGTTGCGACATTATATTTCCTGTTGCTGTGCTAAATAATTGATATGCTGTTGAATTTGCTGAACTCTGATTACTACTTTCATATGTTCCAAAATAACCCATTCCATACGGATCCACTGCGTTTGTTGGTGGATCCGTCATGTTTGGTGTTATTTCTGATCCTCCTTGCCAAAATGATATTCTTCCTGTCCAATTCACTGGAAGATACGCATTAGATCCATTCATTGTGAAACGAAGATCCAAAGTTTGGTTACCCTTGGGTGCATAATCGCCTTGATCAGTACGCACACCATTTGCCAAATCCATGACAACGGTTTGTTGCGGAGAAGCCAATCTGAGCGTACCGGCATCATTCACCCATACCTGCTTTACTGGTTTTGGAAGTGTTCCAACACCATCGTTCACATATATCGCTTTTGCATCTTTGGGTGTGGCAGAACCATCGTTCACATAGATTTTGCATTTTGAAAGAAGTTCTGTTCCATTTGCTCGGTCTACAGCAAAAAAAGCGTATGGACCAACTTGTGATGCGATATATGCCATTTATTTTCTTTCTTTATAAATCACACAACATACCATACTGTGCCAACAGGCGTGGTGCCAACCGATGTGGGAGCGGTTGATTGAATATATGCTGCAGGTGTGACATTTCCGTTTGCCCATTTTGCAATAGAAACTTCACCGCTGCCAGCAATCGTGAGTCTTACGCTGTCGTTTGTTCCTAGATAAAGAGGATGATTCGACTTTTGATTGATAAGATACATTCCGGTCTGTGTGCCGGTGAAATGACCGATATAAGCCGAAATGTTGGCGGAATCGCTATTCTTAAATTGCATGTAAGAATCAGTAGTAGTGCTTTCTAATCGTAATGGATTTGTTCCTGCGCTTTTGACATGAAGAGTCGTGAGTGGATTAGTGGTTCCAATTCCCACATTACCCGAAGAATCAATAGTGACTTTTTCAGTAGCCCCAATATTAAAAGCATAAGAATTAGCGGTCGTTGTCAATTTAGTATATGCATTCGATCCTCTATTGTAATTTTGAATCAAATTTATTCCTGCGCCGCCGCCATCAGGATGAAACTCCATCTGATTACCTGAATCAACTGTGCCTGCAATACTCAAGGGTGCTACCGGACCTGTTCTGCCGATACCCACCATGCCATTATTAAGTATGAACACGCCTTTTGTTGAAGCCGAAAAACCGTAACCACCGTTTGACACAGGAAACTCATACGATTGTCTGCCGTGGAATCCGTTCGGATCAGCCGCAGATGTTGCAGCGACCGAACTTGGGTACGAGGTGTTTGGTGTATAAATCGTATTGCCTGTTGTGGTGAAAGTGAAATAGTGAGAACCAATGACAATACTCGCTTGAACACATCGCATTCGCAATTCCATTGGGCCCGAAGACTGCTTACGCACATCAAAACGGAAATTGCGAGTTGCGTTATATGTAATACTGATACTCACAGGAAGTTCAACCCAATTTGAAAATACTCCTGTTCCACCAGGAGCATCTGTTCCATAATGTCTGCCCCATTCATATGAGTCTGATTGTAAATTGTTTCCTGTATGGGTGTTGTGAACGAATTTGAACTGTGTTGGAAGGTTGACTCCATTGTCCGTACCACCGAATGTGCCAAGCAACCATGAATCGCCCACCATTGTGGCATTTGCTGTGCCACTTCCGGCAGGATAAAACCTTTGAGTGAATGTGCGTTGTGTTGAGCCTACTTCGTCTGAAGCAAGTGCAAATGATGATTGCACATTCAGCGTAGTACCTACATCCAATGTGGTGGAGGCTTTAATACCACCCACAACATCCAATTTAACTGTTGGGCCTGTTGTGCCGATACCTACATTACCGGCGTTTGTGATTGCAAGGCGGACTGGATTTCCGCTTTGAAAATCGTCTCGAATACAAAAAGTTCCATTGGCTCCGTTTCCCGTTCCAGTTCCGTTGCCTCCCAACACCCATGACTTGTTGAGTCTTTCCATGAATTGAATTTCAGGAATAGTATTTCCTATATCAGATCTCAACAGTAGATGCGGTACGGATGTGTGTGTTGTTGCGGAAACCCAATTATCAGCCGTCTGGTAAACCGGAGTTCCACTGATTTCTAGTAGGGCTTCAGGTGCCTCTACTCGGACACCGACTCTACCTGAACTTGAAATACTCATTGCCGTTATACCATCAGATGGGGTTGTGAAGTTGAGAAGAGGAGTTGTATTGTTTACATAGAAATTTAGATTTCCACCAGCAGCGGAAGATCCTGCCACAATTCTGTTTGGACCATTGTTTCCTAGTTGCAGTGTATTCCATCCTAAAAGTCCACGATAGTTATCGCTATCGGAAGCATATGCTAGACTAACAACAGCACCAGCAGTTTTTAGTTTTAAATTACCCGTCGCTGAAACACTTCCCGAAACATCCAAGGCAACTCCAGGAGCAGTGAATCCAATGCCCACATTACCGTTATTAAGTATGAACAAGCCTGCTGTTGAGCCTGTGAAGCCACAATATCCGTTCTCATTTATATTTCGTGACACAGGAAATTCATACGATTGTCTGCCGTGAAATCCACTTGGAGCAGCGGTGGCTGTTGTGGTTGGACCACCACTTGCGGCTGGTGTATAGATTGTTGAGCCTGTTGTGGTGAAAGTGAAATTGTGTGCGCCGTCAGCCATACCGCTTTTCATGGCTCGCATTCGCAACTGCATATTTCCAGTATTTTGTTTACGCACATCAAAACGGAAATTGCGAGTTGCGCCGTATGCGATACTGATACTCACAGGAAGTTCAACCCACTCTGTATATGCTCCAGTAGTCGGTGGAGAACCCAGCGCCAATCCTTCTGCCGCATAACTTCTAGCCCATTCATACGAACCTGATTGTAAATTATTTCCTACCAGGCTATTATGAACAAACCTAAAAAATCCTGGAATTGCATAATCACTTTCACTGAATGTGCCAATCAACCACGCATCGCCCGCCACCACTGGAGTGCCCCCACTCCCACTTCCATTAGCAGTAAAAACCTGAGTGAATGTGCGTTGTGTTGTGTGTAGTTCGGCTGAAGCAATTGTGAGTGATTTTTGCACATCCAGCGTAGTACCCACATATAAATTGGATGCAAAAGTAGATCCTGCCGAAGCATAGAGTGCCGATGCGGAAAGACCACCAGCAAACCTTGCCGCTCCTGTTACATCCAATGTGGAGGAGGTGAGTCCTGATAGTAACTGAGCAGATCCACCAGATTGATACAATGACGATGCCATCACCACTGTGTTGTTTAATCTGGTTGCACCATTCACATCCAATGTACTATTAGCAGTGACACCACCGCCAATATACACGGTTGACCCAAAAGTAGATCCTGCCGAAGCATAGAGTGCTGATGCCGACAAACCACCGCTCACGGCAACAGCCGCTGCAAAAGTGGATCCTGCCGAAGCATAGAGTGCTGATGCCGACAAACCACCGCTCACGGCAACAGCCGCTGCAAAAGTGGATCCTGCCGAAGCATAAAGTGCTGATGCGGAAAGACCACCAGCAAACCTTGCGGCTCCTGTTACATCCAATGTGGATGCCGTTGCTCCTGCATTTGCCCGAATCGCTCCACTGGCTGTAAGTCCATTCACAAACACACCATTCGCTGTGATTTGGTCTGTTGAGATTTTTCCTAATACGACATTACTGTTTAGTGTGGTGGTGTATCCAACAGTTAATGCGTCACTCATACTCACACCACCCACAACCGACACAGTGCCACCAAAAGTGAATCCACCATTGGCACTAATACCGCTAGTAAATCGGATAAGATTTGAGAATGTGTGTCCGCTTGTCACTGTTGGTTGTAAAAAAGCCGACCAAATTCCTGCAGTGGTATATGTTGCACCAATAGAAGCGGCGTTCGGATCGAGGTTTGCATCATACACCTTTAACTTGTTCAGTTTGTAAATTGCAGTATTGCTGGCATCACGCCATATATTGAAAGTGTCTCCCAATTGTACTTCGGGAATCGTGTATGTGTTTAGATCTGGTCCTGTACTGCCTGGCATTGATTAGTCCTTTTTCTGTGATTCCAAACGATCAAGTCGTTGCGCCAACATATCTATCTGAGTTTTTAGTGATGCGATTGTTTGATGTAAAGATTCTTTTTCTTTCAATTCGGTGAGTGGTGCTGTGTTTGCAAGCAAAACACCCCTGCCGTTTGTATTTTTTATGTATTGGTTCGTCATATGGTTCTGAAACTACACATTCTCAGGCTGCGAACGCATGGAAGTATTGAGTATGTTTTTGTTGCTCCACTTGTGGATGTGGTGAATATCAATTTGATCTGATACGCACGAACCGTGGATCCTGTATTAAGCCATTCCCATTGTGTTGGACGAAAATCCAATTCGGTTTTTGAAAGATTAGCAGATGCTGTGAACGGATACAATGGACTTCCGATTCCACCAATAGCAGACATTGGTGTCCATGCGTTTCCTAACATGTCGGATTCGCCACGATCAGACCATCGAACATATGCTTCAACTTTCGATCCGTATGGGCACACAACTTCGGCTGTTGCAAAAACTCCACTTGAAACCAATTCTTCTGGCAGAGTCACAGCCTTGGACACATATGATGTGGTGGGTGTATTTCCATCAGTGGCAATCATTTTTGCGCCAATTCCAAAGAACACACCTGTATCGATAGCAGGAGAAATATACGAGTTGCTTGGTTTTGCTAAAGAGAATTGTAAACTTTTTGATCCGCCTTGATACACACTAGAAAGATATTTGTTTTGTCCATTCAACAAAGTAAGATTTGTGACACTTGGATCCAAAGCAATACTTGAAGTGCAGTTTGTAGGAGTAATCTCAGGCACAGCCACTTGAAGTACTTGGCAGTCTGTTACAGAAAGACCACCATATACCACCGAGCCTGTTGATGGACTAAACTCACAACGATTCACAGCGAAAGCAATATCACTTCCAAGATTTTGCACTGCTGCACCAACACTTTGAGATTGATATAAAGTTCCAACCAAAGGATTATTTCCACGACCCAAATTAGTCAGATTCACACCAGAATCGTTTGCACGCAGCGTATAATTCTTGCTGTTTGTGAGAACAGCAATAGCATACTCTCCTGGAGGCAAATATACAGGACTACTGAAAGTGAATCCTGTTGCTACAGGAGTTGTGGTAGTACCAACCAATCCTGTGTTGACTCCAGCAGGCATCATGGTGACCGTGCTGAATGGGAATGATACCGAAGGAGAAGGATAACCATTAATGGTTGGACGCAATTGTATCGTGACAGGTAAAGTCGCATCCTTTGCTTCAAAATACAGATTTACACTGTTTGCAAAAATTCCTTCGGGAGTTGCTTTCGCATCCACAATGAAAGTTTGACATAATGGATCAGTCCACCTGTTGTTGGAAAGTGTGTCTGTAATATTATCATAAGAAACTTCTCGATTGAATGGATCTTTAATGATTCCTTCACTCGTGACAGTTTGACGGCGATATTCTGGATTTCGTGTCGAATAAACCCCATCAATACGCTGACGAATATTTCCTCCACAATAGAAAATTCCATCCACGGCTTGCGTTGCAGATTGTGTGTTGCTATTATCTGTGATTCTTATAGATTTTTCGCCCGCTAAGAATCCACCCGAAGTGAAAGCAAATGTAACTCCCGTGCTTCCGTTCGAGTCTGTTGTGATTCCGCTTTTCACTAACACAGCATCAACATACAGCCCAAGTCCTGTTGAGTTTGGTCGTAGACCATATGCAGTAATTCCAATGGTGGCGACAGGAATAAAAGGAACCACAGTCTTATCAATAATATGATTGTCTTCTGTTTTTTGTTTTGTTCTTCCGACGAGTCTGCTGGTACTCAGCATGTTTCCAATTCGCTGATTTGTTGCAGTGGCACTTCTGTTTACTGTTGTTTTTTCATTTCCTGAATTTATAGTTGGAATAGAGGACGGAGAGTTGTTCTTAGGAGTTTCCAATATTCTCTTTTGAATATCATCAGATTGATCGGTTCGTATTTGCGATCCCACCCACAGATACTCCCAATCATTCCATTGCGTTCCAAAACCACGGGTATCATTAGCGTTTGAACCAATCCAATTGTCATTCTCCAACATGTTGTTGTTGTATACAACAGGACGAATTCCTGTTTCAAATTGAGTTTCGTACTGCTTGCTCAATCGTATAAAGCCAAGCCAATTCACTGTTCCTGTTGGATTCACAGTAATGCTCTTATTGTAACCTGAGGCATCAATATGTGTGGTTGTGGTGTACGGAAGTGTGAGTAAACCATCGGATGATAATGTTAGACTCTGAGCCGATGTTGCTCCAAGTGTGAGTGGGGTATGCAAGAACAAAGATCGTAGTTCGCCGTATTCGTAATCCACAGAGCAACGATGATTCACATCGCCAACATCGCCTCCCGCATGACCATAAAAATCATCGGCATAAATTGAGGTCTTTATTGGTTCAGAAGCAAATGTTATGGCAGTGCCACCATTCACGACATATGAATCTACTAATGGTTTGATTTGTTTTGCGTCTATTTCTCTCTCAGAGAAAGTCAGTTTGGAAAATACTTCAACATCATCAATGCGTTTCTCAACATTATTAATGTCAGCCATTGTGTAACGACGAACATCATTCTTTGTCACCACCACATCATTTGCTCTATGTGTATAAGCAGGAACAAGCAGCGTTGCAATCGTCATGGAATTTTCAGATTCTGGTGGCGATTGCGGAGCCAATTCAGATGCTCCCTTGTCAATTGAAAAAACGGTTGAAGCATCAGATGGATTAATCTTGAGACTTAATCTGTCTATTCGTGGCAAGAAATTTGTCCATGTTGCCGACGACACCGTCATCGACTGATAATCGCCATAAGGCTTGGACAAAATTGTGTCTGCTGTTGGACCACTGTGACGAAAGTCAGCGCAATTTGCAAGAGAAACTGTTCGTCCTGTTCGTGGATTAGTGAACAGCGGAATTTGATCGTAAGATATTCCGCTACTAATATACGAATGCTGTCCAACGAAAGGACCAAAAGCATATCCACCATGCAGCAGATATTTGTAAGTTGCCGATATAAATATTGAAGGTTTGGTGGAATATGTGGTACTCATTGTTCCTGGGATTATTGAGGTTTCTTTTGATTTCTTTACAAGCAATGCTGCATAATCATAAAATCCTTCTCGTTGTCCATCGTCCAATTCAAAATCACTCAATGCATCCGTGTTTGCCGATGCAGAACCTGTTGAAATACCAGAAACAGAATACACATCCCAATGTGGCAGAGTGATTCCAATTCTTCCGTTTATTGTTTGTAGCGTGTATGCAGTACTGGTCAGAGTATATGGGGTGCTTGTTTTAGTTCTGCATGTGCTAGAGGTGAAATCAACAGTGTATTTGTATGGAAGAACCATGCGAACCGAATTAGCAGCAGTAAATCCTGCTAGATCTGCACTGGTTGAAATTCCCAACACCACACTACCGCTGCTGGCTTTCACGCTTGTAGAGGATGTGCCAAAGTTCACAGGCGAAAGAGCCATTGCTGTTGTTCCTGGTCCCGCCTGACTAATCAAAGCATACTGTCCAACCACTGAAGCCGAAGATGTTGATGCAGGTTCTGTTGGAAGATCTGCAACCAAACTAATTGCAGTAGAAACACTTGGTAAATCCAACCCAGTGGTATTATTTGATACAGTGTATGTGGTGCTATTTCCAACAGCGACCGGAGTAAGAGTCTTGCTGACAATCTTTCCATAGAAAGTAAGAGCAGTGAATGCACTGATTCCGTGAGTCGGAGTAATCTCGTAAACCAAACAAGTATCGTTCACTCCACTACCAGTAATCGCAGGGAAAGTTACACCATTGCTCGGTGTAAAAACACTCAAAGTGTAACCCACACCAGCAACTGTACCATATACAACAGCAGTGGATGCGCCAGCAATCACAGATCCTGAGGACACACCATACAGATACATTGAGTACTGCGATCCTGTTTTACCTGCTCCCAAATTAGGAATCAATCCATGAACTTTGGCTTCCCCAATAACTGCATTGGAGGAGTTGCGGAATTTCACAACAGTAGAACCACCGTTCAAAGTATTCATATTGGTATATGCTGTGGATCCATAATTGATTCTGTCGAGACTCACACCAATAGAATTTCCTGTATTAAACACAAACGAAGAATTCACTCCGGTTTGCAGCACTCTACCTTTTGATATTCCTATAATGGTCGGATACTTGGTTTCTACTTCTGTTCCAAATATATAAGCCTTGCCAGGTCCAATTACGACATTCAAATTTTCAGAAACAGGAGAGGTTTCTCGAATACTCACATCAAACGGCTTTACCACATAAGAACCTGATTCGTCGTATGTTCGTTGCGCCAATGATTTTGCGAGATCACCGTAAACAATTTTATCTATTTTTTGAGTGACTTTTCCGTCTTCAAGTCGAAGCAACTCAACAAAGTCATCAGGGGTTTCTGCCAATCCAACCTGAGCCAAATCTAAATTTATAACAAAACGATCTGCCCCTGGTGCTCTATAATTCGGAGAACCATAAGACGGATCCAATAAAGTGGCATCTTGTGATGAGGTGATTGTGTCTCTTGTTATTGCAAATCCTACTTTTTTATCCAAAGCAGAAAAAGTAACGCCACCAACAGTTCCAGACAAATTGCGTTGATTGTTCTCGATGCTATATGGAGCAAAGGATTGCTCTGTGTTGAGAACAAATGCTCCATCCACATAAAATATTCCTTCGGCAACAGTGACAAGTTTACAAAGACCATTATGTGTTGCTCCGGCAACCACGAATGGAGAGTATCCCACTCCTGTACCCGTAGTAATTCCCACAGTGATTCCTGTTGTGGCGTTGCCAATCTGTGATGAGTATCCGTTCACATAATCTAAAACAACAAACAATTTGTCATCAGTTTCTGGAGGCAGGACATGAGCAATTGTTGCGCTTGCGGTTGCTCCATAATAAACAGTTCCACCAACCAAAGATTTCCAATCATCAGAAGCAAAACCTGCAAACGGAGTTCCTGTTCCTGTTTTTAAACCCAAAAAATTGGTGTTGCGAACAGTGATTGATGCGCCGACAATACGAGAGCCGTCTTTGAAAAGATGGTCTCCCATTTTTGAAATCTGATCCTGCAGAATGCTTTGCATCTGAGTAAGTTCTCGTGCTTGAACAGCATAACCTGGCTTGAACATGACACGAAGAAAACGATTATTTGCGTCAAAATCATCATAGTAGGGAGAAATATTGAAAATACTTGGATCGTATGACATTGTTTTCCTTTTAGAATCCTACTCTCAGTCTAAATTCGTCAGTCTGATTGGATATTTTTTGTATAGGCTGGATACTGTTTATGTATAAGATTTCTCCTGAATGGATGTTGATTTGTGGGGCTGTAATCTGACTCACAGCATAGCCGCCGTTAATGGACGAACCAGCATTCAATCTACCAAGTGTTGCGCCTGCAGTGGAGGTCTTTTTAAAAATACCAAACGGTTCTGTGAGATAAAGCGTTCCATTATTGTTGTCTGTTCTTTTCCATGCATAAACCGTTGCTGATGCGTAGTCTGAATTATAAGATCCACTCAGACCTTGTTCGATAAATGCCCCATTCAGCCAAGTAGTATCTGTTAAATTGCTTAATACGATGCTGGGCTGAGTAACAGCCAAGACGGTCAGTCCTGTATACGAAGGAACGCTGGCTTCATCGAAATATACAGGACTTGCACTAATTATTTTAAAAAGTTCCGCTGTAGTTCCTTCTGTTGCAAAAGAGAATCCCTTATTAACATAAATAGTTTCTCCATATCCCAACGAAACACCCGCAACCGCCGCCGTGACACCAGAAGACTGTCCGACTATTTCTCTGCCTGCTCCACTAACAAATGCATTGTTAGTAACATTCACGCTGAGTTTAGTAGTGCTGGACTTTGTAATTGTTCCTTGAGCAGTTATACTAAATCCGTAAGAAATTCCATCGACAACGATTCCTGCTGGAATAGTTTCAGTGATGGTTTCTCCAACCACAAATCCCGATTTTGGAGGAGACAGAGAAATTTCATAATTTTTTAGACGATCAGCCCATACGATAGGAGCAGTCTGATTGCTTCGGGCTTTCACCTGAACTCTTGTTTCTCCGTTGCTTACAGTGACACTTTTAACGGCGACCACAGGAAATGAAGCGTTTGATTCTGTTCCAATAATAAGATTGGCTGTTACTCCTGTTGTTGGAAAAAACGCTGTTTGAAAACTTGCGATGTTGTTCCATCCGGCTGAGCCAATGTATTGAAGAATGAGATCTGTAAAATACACGGAATCTGTTCCTGCAACAATATTACTTCCATCATTTAGTGTTGGATTTTTTATGATTCCAAATTTACGATACGATCCACCAACAGGAACAATATCTTCATCATACGAATCTAATTGTGTGATAAGAATAACATCTTTCACTCCTAATTCCTTCAATATATTTGAAGCATGACCTCCTTTGGGAGAAAGTTCTGCTTTTATTCGTGGATGAATAGTATTCAAAGAACTACCGTCAGATTTAGGAGAAACGATTTCCACTACGGCTTGACTATAGTCACTTCCTCTATTAATAAGATCGATTCCTGTTATTTTTCTCCATGATGCCTCGCCTGTTTTTCCAACAGTAACGAACGCAGTCGCTCTGCTTCCGTCTCCACTTATTCGTGCATGTGGTATTATATCGAATAAAATTTCCTGTGCAATATTATTATATGAGATAGAGAACGGATCGTATTCTCCGATAATAGAAAAAGTATATTGATTACTGTTTGAGGTGACACCTTGAATAATTCCATATTTATTGATATCAGATGGATTTGTTCCTGAGCCACTAACACCAACAACTCGTAAAGCATATCCAACATAATTATTAATGTCGCTGACAGCAAGATTGAATTTGTTTGTTTGTGTGTTGGAACTGATCTGATAAAGCGGACCAACACCAAAAGAAGAATTATATGCTGTACTGCCTGTAGCACCCATTTTAAATCTTTCTCCGTATTCACTACCCCTATAAACTGCGGCAGATGCTCCTGTCAATATAGCGACAGAATCTAATAGTCCAACACGAGTCAATTCTCCATTAACAGCACTTCTTTGAGCATTAAATTGCAGTGTGGTTTCGTTGTCTAAGCCTAATGTGTCTTGCTGTGTTTTTACAAAAAAAACAGGCAAATAGTCAACCAATTCGTAAGGCAACAAGGATTCTTTGATTGTGGTCATATACTTCCATGTATATCCATCATTGTATAATAATGGATTACTTGTTGTGTGTGTTGGTTGTATTTGTGATTTGGCAGTTGATATAGCGGGAGCACCAACACATTTATAAACATTGTTTGTTGAGGTTGTTATATAAAAAATCTTTGGGATAATTGAGTCAAACAAATCAATATTGTCTTGGTAGACATCAAATACTCTGTTTGACCATTGATTTCGTGGCAGCGCAAACACAATTTTACTCGGATCTAATTTTTTATATCCAAGAATACTACGCATGGTGTTGTATTCATCCACATCAGTATTTGCTGAAACAACAGGAACAATATCAGCACTTGCACCAACCGTTGCATCCCATGGTGTTGATTTACCCACAAACAAAAAATATTGATTGCGATTTGACGCAATATCATTGAGCAAAGCCTCGGCATATGTTTTTTTAATGGATGTTTTTAAAAGTAGTGGCATATTATTGTCCTAACGCAATATATGTATCTGTTTTGAGTATGCTTCCATCGGCTAGACGAGTTCCCGCAGACTTATAAACATAACCGTATACTGCATCAAAATCCTCGATAGAGATTGCCCCCAATGACACACCAAATGGAATTTTACTGCTTCCTGATTTATTAGGGTGTTTGGCGATATTCCAATATCCGCTAGTCACCCCAAATGCGCTTGGACGAGAAGAAACATAAACGCTAGGCATTACTGTTTCTACTCTATATTTTCGTGAAAGATATGAGTATATGATCTGTCGTTCTGTTTCTGCTAATACACGGTCGTAAATTATCACTTCGTAAATCACACCAGAGAACGAATAGGAAGGATTCAACAGAGCACTTGCCACGAAACTACTAGAATCCGTAGAATCAGACCACGGAGCGTCTAACACAGGAAGACAATATGCACCAAATCGTCCAATACTGAAAGAGTTTATATTATACGAGACCTCGTTTGCGGCAAAATTGTTTGCTGCTATTCCTCCAGGACTGCTTGTAGAAGAAATTCTTCGAGATGTTCCTGTAGAGTAATTTCGGGATTCTAATCCCGAATAGAAAGATCGTATTCTACTGTCTTTTTGTCTGTTCCATTCACCTATTGTAATATCGTCGGTGGAAATTCCTATGAGAGTTGACTGATTTGGATTGTATGCAATTCTTTGACTTGTGGTTGATCCCACATTGTTTCGCAGACCCACCAATCCACTCTCATACGGATAAAATGATTCAAAATTATCACTCCTCACAGGATAATATGCCGAGGTTTGTTTTGCCGCATCAGCATCAATATCGCTGTACGATCTGTGATACAGCAGGTGATCTGTTTCGCTGTCAAACGGAGTCAAGCCTGTTCCATAAAAATGTTCAGGATTCCAAATATCCACCGTGGCGGTGTCAGAACTTCCCAATCCACCACGAAGACCAATGCTATAGTTTCCCGCTCCACCAATTGTTCCTACTTGATAAAATTTTTGCCATGTTGTGGTCAGGTTGCATTTTTGATATGCTATATAGCCATTTGCTCTGATCAGTACAGTTGGTGTTCCTGTAGTGGAGCGCATCCATACCGTGCTAGTGGTTGGAACACTATCATATCCCGCAGAATAGTTTGCATTGATGATCATCAGCGAGTATTCATTGGTTGATGTGCCACCACCCAAATTAAAAGCAACTCTGTTGGCTGTATTGGTTCCGTTTGGTGCAGCAACTCCAGGAGTCACAATTGGGTACGCAGAAAGCGGTCCATTGCTATCCCGTGAACTCTTGTAAGCAAACCATAAAGTAGCATTACCAATTCCACCAGTAGTCATATCATTAGGAGAAGTCAAAAGGTTTGTGCGATCCCGCTCCACCGAAGGCGAGAAGTCAGCGAGCCGCTTAGAAGAACTCACCAAGCCTAATCCGTGGTTAGACTGCGTGTATCCAGCAGCCGTACTGCCTGCACGGAACGCAACAAATACCGTCATATCTTTTGTGAGAGTGATTCCACGGGTCAGATTAAAATGCTGTCCCGACTGAATCTTTTCTCCAATTGATCCCGAACCAAAAGATATACCCGATATAGTACCAAGAGTCACACCAACATAACCACCACACAATCCAGCCTGAGTCCACACCGTGTGTGGTCCATACACCACTCCTCCGTTAAATTTTATACCCGTGCGTCCTGCAATGCCACGATCCGCTACAACCAAAGTGGGACGGAGTTTATCGATAGTAACCCCTGAATATAACGAACCTGATGTCCATCCATTCCACCGTGGTGGTATAGCATGATTCTGAGATATGGATGCGTCACGCCAAATGTCCATGCTGCTACCTGTGATTAATGATCCACCACACACACCAATATTCTCTGGCTTCAACCACAGCGTTAATCCTGTGATTTTTGCGGGAGAAAATCCCACCATGTCGGGTTCAAGAATGCTTTCCTTTTTACCTCGCCAAGCAGTAATCCCACCTAATGCGCCGCCGAGTGGATTGTGAGCCGTTCTACCACCCTCTGGAACACTGCAATAGGTGTATCCCAAGAATCCTCCAGAACCGCCACGATTAAAAGTTGTTCCTAAAGGAGAAGTGGTGAGTCCTGCTGGTCCGGTATCGGCAGTGCCGCTGATATATGGATTGTATCCAACAGGATACAAGTCACCTGTATTGCCATATGATACCCCACCATCATTAATGATCCAAGAACCCGCAACAGTCACTCCGTTGTTTCGCAGATCAAATGTTGTTCCAAAGGTGTATGGAGTATACGCTCCAATAACAACAAGACTTGTTCCGCCTATACGAGTTACTTGTGTTGACGCATTAACATTAGATGACACAGCATATTCAAGCAAAACCGAACCAAACATCTTCATTCCTGCAGGATGCACCAATTCTCGCAACACAGAATAATAACGATCTATACTCACAGCAGATTTTAGTCTGTACGAATAGTCTTGATACTCGTCTCCATCGTACAGTTTTTGGGTGGAAGATATTTTTCCTTTGTTTCCAGAATAATAACCAGGATATCGGGTAATCGCTGTTGCTTGTAGTGTGATGCGTGCCGTACTATTTGATCCATTAGAACTAACCACTATTCCTGTCAGAGTATCATAATAATTGATACCCGAATTTTCAATAGCGATTCGTTTCACAGATCCAGCCAAACCTGTCTCAGAAATTTTAGCAGTAAAACCAACACCATTTGAAGAAACATATACCACATCACCAATAGAATAATTTTCTCCTTGTGTTTCCACATAAAATTCTCCGAGAACACTATACAACTGTTCTGTAAATGCACTCAATTCTGGCAGGGATAAATTATCAAGTGTTACATTTGCATTTGGAGAAAAACTACCAACTAAATTCACGAGATATAATTCTGTGACTGGAATGCCGTTTTGATAATATTTTTGAACTCGTTCAATGTCAGCCGATGCTATTATTTCGTTTGTGGATGTGAGTTGATATACTCTGCCACCAATAAGACTTTCGTGGTAAGACTCGTTCTTTCTTGTTATTTTTATAGAAATTTCTTCTATCCATTGTCCATCCGATGCTTTTAGTATGTTATTTTTAGGATAATTAAATTGCACATCACTGTCGTATAATACTCGGAATAAGAAACGATAAGCACTTTCTGTTCCTTTGCTTCCATAGAAATTTTTGATTTGCTTTAAAAGTGTCTTTTTGTTTGGTGTTTCGATATCCGTGGTGATAGCCAATATTTCAGGAAAACCGTTCATATAAGTGGATTTAAAATGATCATAAAACTCGTTCAGATTATTATCAATATCAATCACCGAGTCTAATTTTCTACTAACAAATCCAACATTTCCTGTTTGCTCCATCCATTCATAGTATGCTTTTATAAAAAGCACTAATTTTCGATAATCATTTCTCATGAAACTGGGAAATTGTTCCTCGATAAAAGGAGACAACACATCTTCTAAAGCCTCTGATGGTGTGTTTATGATTATGGATTTAATATCTGCCATTGTATTATCTGACTGCGTTGTTTATCACAGCATTATCACTATTTTCAGTGGTCATCGTCACCACGACAGAATCGTAGTATATAGAATTAATTCTTAGAATTTGATTTTCATCAGTGGTGATATTCGTGCTGTTTGGCTTCACAGTAACAATCAGCGGTACTGCTATTCCTGCAGATACAACAGGAATAAATTTACTATTCAGTGTTAATGTGCCTGTATTGTAATCCAAAGTTCCCACAGCAGGATACACAACAGAATACATTCCCATGTTTTCCATGTCTTCTTCCATTACATTCACCACACCATAGCCATCGTCTCGAAGCAAACTATAATTGTGTAGTACTCCAACCATGTCCATATGAGGAAATGTGGTAGAACTCAAAATAGAAGCATGACCCGCCATTGGATGATATAATGCATTCTTAAACTTGAAAACATATCCTTTTGATGCACGGACAACACTGATATCAATTATTTTTCGTAATAGAATCTCTGTGTATACCCCAAGAATAGAATCGTGAATTGCGTTTATGCCTTCCACCATTTTAGAATAGTAAAAATTACTACCAAATCGTTGCAGTATGGTAGAAGAATATCCATACACATAAGCCATTATAAGAGCCTTCAGAACAGATGGACCAACAGGAATAGTTGTTGGATTGTATACAACAGATATATCAAACACCAAATCCGTATAATCAGGATCTACTATTTCTGGAGTGATAGAAACAACAGCATATTGTTGTAATTGTTTTTCTAAAGCAATCTTCTCGCTTCTTGACAATGCGCCACCTGAGATTGGCTTCACAGCAATATACACCTTTCCGTACTGTGGTGGAGTCATCATTTCGCCGCCGTATGTACGAACCGATGATGCGTTCGGATAGAGTTTATAAACCAAAGCAGAATAATCAGATGTCGTGACTGCACGGTTGCTTGTCTGATAGTATTTTGGAGCAGTAAACTTGATGCTTGAAACACTCTCTAGTTCAGAGCCACCAAACGATTCAGAAGCCGTACTGCCTGTGACAGGATCGGCAGCAAACGAGATGGAACTTATGCCTGCGTCCACCGATGTGAATGCTACCACGCCGTTTGCCGCTGCTCCATTAGTCTCGACATATTCTATGGATACCACATTTCCTGTGGTTGGCTGTTTGCCCAACAAACCATCACCAAAATACACCTCATATATTCCTGCATCTTTTTCTTGCAGAAAATAAACCAAAGAATTCGGTGTCAGAGTCAAATAATCTGTTCCTAGCGTCCATACATCCGATATGCCTGTTGTGTCTGTGACTGACGAATACACACGAACCTTTAGTGTCGTCATGTCTGCTTTTTCGTTTGGAATCACAAGATAAGAACCGATCTTTGTGTCTCGGTTGTAGATATAGGTGATTTGTCTGATTGAACCCTCAGACAAACTAACAGAATGAAAAGCCGTGGCACCGGCTGAAGCAAATGCAGTTTCTGTGTTTATAAATTTGTAACGAGTTCCTTGTGGATTTGTTCCACTGAATTCACTTCCTCTTGGAATGAATGTGTCAGAACCAGCAATGTTTGTGAGATTGATGTCTACCAATGCTGTGGAAGATCTTGTAGACGATGGCGTGTAACCTAATTGCTTGGCATGGCTCACTATGGATGGACGAAGCAGGGCACTATCCAAAAACATCTCGTTTGCCACCATGTTTGTATAGAACGCCTGATAGTGAGTATTGTATGCCAACACATCCAACAAGGTGCTCATCACGGAACCATCAAAATTGAAATCTTTCAGTGCTGTTTGCGATTCCATATAGTTTCGCAAAGACTGTTTTATTCCATCAAAATCCAATCCAACCACACTAATGCTATTATTTTGTGCCATTAGCGAATCCTTTCTAGTACTGTTCGGAACTTGTTCTTTTCGCCACTGACACGCAAGCCAAACTCTATGCTGACTTCGTAACTATTTGTGTCTGCCGAAGCCACTACATCCACAAAAAGTGAGCCAATTCTAGGCTCATGCTTTCGGAGAGTGTCTAAAATCCTGTCACGCATCTCAAAAGTGGTGATGGCATCAATTGGCTCAAACAGCAAGACCCGTAAAGATGCTCCAATATTAGGTTGAAATAAACGCTCTCCACGAGCCGTGGATAAGAGATTTTGTATGGATCGGCGAACCGCCGTCGTGTCCTCTAAAACCAATAAATCTTTTGTTTTTGGATGCATTCCCATGGTGGGATCAACATCCGAGTATAGGACATCTCTTTTTGGCTTTGCTTGGTTGGAATTGAGGTAGTACGGCATTGTAGGTTATTTATGTGCGTGAACAAGGTGATTGTTGATTATTCTGTTACTGCTTTCCACCACATCACCTATCAGCGTTTCCGTGATGCCTTCTGCATGCAATTCGTCCATTTCTGACAGATCACACCAATGACAACACACAAATCCCATCGGAGTCAACAAGTCTTCGCATTTCAGGGGACTCACACTGAAATATACAACATTATTTATCTCTAAAATTGAGCGAAGCGACGAATCTGTGAGATCAGACACCTTGATGATTTTGTGTGGTTTTGTGTCAAGCAATTCAACCAATTCCATGTATCGGGTCAAAAGCACATCCTGTGTCTCCAACAGCATACCAAGAACACCTTGAGCGCAAGATTCGTGCGTGATAGAGAATCTCTTTATGGATGTTCCGTTTGAAAACTTGCCACCATTATGAAACTGAAACACCAAAGACCGTGAAGCACGAATCAGTACACGAAGTTCTGTAAGGGCTTCATGCACCTTGGAATGCGCCTGCATGGATGCCGATTCTCGTTTCGTGTTCCATTTCAATGATATGTGTTTCTTTTTCAGCATGGAAACCACTCCAAGACCCACTCCCACGAGCAATGCTCCAGATAGTTCTCCCAAAGAAAATAAAACATCTTTCAATGAAGATATCATGGTTGTTGCTTCCGTCATCTTGTGGTGCTTCCAAATCCTGGATTTATTGCTTGGTTGAGTGGATTTGCGGCTCTTGCCTGATCTATAAAAGCGGGATTCAGGATTCCTTGTTTGAATCCCACTCCAAATTTTGAGCACGGATCATTTGAAAAATTAATAGCAAAATTGATATTAGTGAATTGTGACACGAAATTCACAGCATCTATATACATTCCGTTCACCTCATCAATTGCATTGTTCAAGCCTGCAGCAACATCGGCAATCTTGTTGGTTATTTTTTCCAATTCTTCTGCCATGTTTGCTATTTGTTTTCCTAATTCTGATGCTGTTCCGCCATCCAACTTTCCCAACAGTTTGTTCAAATCGGCTTGCACATCAATGGCAACATTTAGTTTCATTTTTCCGTCTTCTGTGACTATTCCGATTTTTGCTCCCACATCTAGTCCATCAATACCCAAGGCACATTGCAGATTCACAGCAGCACTCACCGTGCTAATCAAAGACAATAAATCTGGTCCTGTGCCATTATTACTCACTCCACTCAACTGATTGGATACTGTTGAGTAGTTATTCAAAACAGCAGTCATATTTGAAACTCGGTTTATCAGAGTAGATATTTGTGGATTTCCGCCGTTTCCATATAATAAACCATTTATTGCGGATGCTTTTGCCGAAGCCGCAGCAAAACCTCCCTGAGCATTATTTATTTGTGATGCAACAGGATTTTGAAATACTGGATTATTTCTTCCCCAATTCACAGCGTCCTTCTGTGCGTTTGAAATTTTTGCCCCGCAAGGGCACTCTGGAGTTGGTCCTACATCTGCCATTTTTAATCCTTTATGCTGTTTCTACTGACGAAGAAGATGTTGCAAGATGTCCACATGTGCCTTTACTCATAGCCTCAACACAAACAGGAATCCCATCAACAATAAATCTAGAACTACCATTTATCATGATTGCATTACTATGTGGAGGCTCTTGTGGTTTCGGATCGTGCGGTATTATTCTGTCTCCTTGTAGAGAAACAGGAAAGCCGTCAATGAAAACTGTTGCGCTTCCTCCCACAATCAATCCTCCAGCCTTATCTATGTTTGCTCGGCATACTCTTCCCATATCTACTCCTTATTGAACATTGACCTTTGCTGGACGAATTGTTGGTTCACCAGAATTCATTTCTATCTTGCCACCCTGTGTCACAACCATGACTCCAGCATCACTGATAAACGAAACAGATTTACCTGAAAATGCTATGTCACCAGACGAGAAAAATTCCATCTGTTTGGCAGATGCTTTGAAGTCGCCCTCGCACTGCAGATTCACATTTTTCTTAGCCAATATGTTTGCGTCTCCACTTATTTGAATGTTTGCATTTGTTCCAACTGTGATATTCATGCCACCGACCAAAACAATATCAATTCCTGCTTCGCCAGCGATGTAAACCTTTTTATCTCCAAGGCATATTTCGTATCCATTTCCTATAATCTTTTCAACCTTTGTGCCGTCAGGATCAGTCTGCCATCCATTTCCAATCTCGGTGAATGATCCCGACGAATGATATTGATGGATGCGTTCTGCTCCCGCCGTGTCGTCAAACTCTTGAATATGACCACTTTCCGTGTATCGCACATGATTTTTTGGATAAACTGCGGCATACGGCGTGATTGGCTCGTTCCATGATGTTTTATTCTTCATGTCAGGAATACTTGGAATCCGTGTTTGTGTCGTGGCAATTTTCATACCATAGATGGTATTTTTCATTTGCTCGGCTGACTCGTTGCGTGTCAGTCTGTTTGTGTCTGTTTCGTTCACCACGGAAACACCCAACGGATACTCTTCGTTGTCTACGCCTTGTTGTGTGGCAGGATATCTGCCTGATTGATCATAGAATCCTTGAGGTTTTAGTGGATTTTTGGAAGGAATACCACCAAACGAACCAATCATCACAGGATCTTGCGCTTCTTCACCGTCACGAAAGAATCCAAACACATGAGAACCCACTAAAAGACCTGTGGGTGATGTTCCAATACCCGACAAAGCCGCAGAGGTAATTGGTTGCATCGGATACGCCCACGGTAAATCGGCAGTGGACAATTCCAACAAATCTTCAGAATGATATCCAAACACACGAACCCGACACCGACCCAACATCAATGGATCGGCTACATCCTCCACCACTCCATGCCACCAACAAAAATTACTCTGTCCTGCAAATTGCGTCATGTTATAATCCCTTTGCATTTCTTGACAATTCCACTGTGCACATATATTTCTGTCCCATCTTGTGACAGATAGAAGTAATCATGTAATCTCCACTCAGATTCTTGTCGTCTTTTTCATCCTGTAAATGACCGTCTGCTGCTATTTTGGGAACAGTGATTTCCATGAGTTGACCCACACGCTTGTTGCTGTCTCCGTAAATATTCACCACTACCTTTTGAGTCATCATGGTGTTGATCATATATTTTCTTTGTAAGAAATATTCTTCTATACGAACATTATCTATGATGTTATTCTTGCTTGTATAAACCGTGTAAGGTGTGAATGGAAGATATGAATATGTACCCGAACTCTTATCAAAAAATTCATTGCTTCCTTTCACTCTGATGTAATGAGGGGCTGTTCCCATCTTCTTTGAGTCTGCAAAAACATCAATTTCCCGAAATCTCATGTCTCGTTTTTCTTTGCGTAACAAGTCATGAACGGTTAGTTTGGAAGATATGATACCTGATCCTATATTTTCCACCATGTCAAACCGTGTTTTTTCTTCCAAAGACTGTAGTCTGTTGTACATGCTGGGAAGACTGCCTTTAGTTTTGATTCCTGAACCCTCGTTGGTTTCTGGGTTTCTACTCATATTTTTATTTGTATAATAATATAAGTCTTTGGTGGCTTCACCACTTTTTATCAGACTCAATAAACTCTGAAAACGATATCCTTCCACTGTTTCATAAAAGAAAAATGGAGAGTATTCAGTGGCAACACCGCAAACAGCACGACGAGCAAGCCATGTGACGGCTTTGAATGGTGTGTATGATCTTGGCAGAACATATACAAAATTATCTGCTGTGGGTTGCACAGACAGCGTGTCTTTCCACAAATATTCGGGGAAGTGTTTTTTGAAAATTTCACCAACCATGCTGGAAACGGTTCCCTTTACAGAATATCCACAATACTCCGAGTAATTGAAATAGCCGCCTTCGCTGATGAGATGCAGCACATATTGCTGTCCTCTACCATTCTCATCAATTATTTGTTGATCAATCTTATAAATTTTGAAAGTTTTCTTTATTGGTTCCATGCCGTCAAAATCGGTTCGGAAACTTAATTCCAAAGTTTCCTGACCTCGTATCGGCAAAACTTCTGCAATGTTCAATCCATCATTCATGTATATCTTGGCAGTCATATACGGAGAAAACATGTCTTCGTAAATTTCCATGTGCGAAAACAAAGCACGAATATTCACGCTTGTGCCTGTGACTTCTGAATGCAATATCAATTTATCAATCACATAATCGCCTGCTTTTGTGATGTCACTACCTGTTGCATTCGGCATAATTTATACTCCCAATACGGATTTTAGTTCTTTGAGTGCCTGATTCAAAAATACAGGACTCAATATCTTTATGGTTCTCTTGGCTTCGTTGCTGTCCGTTTCGTACTGATAATTGCTTGTTGCATAGTCTGTGACTTCACTGCCACTCACGCCCATGTATTTTCCAATATAAGTTTGCCAAAATTCCACTGTTGCTCCTGTTGCTCCGCCTCGTGTCGTGGCAGGAAGCGCACATCCAACCACGGCTCCGTATCCTTCATAATCAGAACTTTGATATGCAAGAGGATCTACTATTGGAGTTTCTAATGCTCCGTTAGAGCCGTCCACTGTTCCTGTTGGTCTGTCAATGCTGAAATGATTCGCACCCAAATAAGCAGGCACTATTTTGCGAATATAGATGGCGGTTGTTGCGCCTGACGGCAGAGTTACTGCTGCTTCCCCAACCGAAAACTTGGGAGTCTGTACACCCAATTCACAGAATGTTTCTCGGTATGATGTGATGGGTTCTGAATTTGCTCCTTGGGTCAACAAACATCCACTAGAATACGCAAAATTATAAGTAAAGCCTTTAGCCGCATCAGAAAAATAAATCATGTTGCCCGAATATTTTTTCTGAATATATTGCTCCATTGTTGTTTGCGATTTACACCATCCATGATACGGATCAACAATGTTATTAGTAAGCAAAATGATCCAATGATTGTTGCTGTTGCCGTACACTCTGTTGGCAATATGTTCGGGTCGCTCTCCGTCTTTGATAGAGTACTCCAAGAAAGCAGCGGAATTGTTTATTTCATCAGAAAAAGCAACTCTTCGGATAATATTTCTTGCGATTGCATATGCTTTTTTATCGCCCATATAGTATGGGTACGGAACAATTGGAAAGTCTTGAAAATACATTAGTATCCTGCTCCTATGTCTTCTCTTGTGAGTTGCGTCATTTCCGAGAATGAAAGACTCAATGTATACGCAACTGGAGAATTATCAGGTAATGTGGAAAAGATACCAGTTGGGGTATAATCAACTGCAATACCTGTAATGACACACCTAGAGATTTTAGGTATGTGTTCGTTTTCTGCAAAACCGTTTGGTGTGGATGATATGAATTTGATTGTGAATTCTGCAGGAACACGCAACACAATTTGAGGATCGTTTGCGTTCTCTGTTCCCGAATACTTGGATGGCGAAGAATGATAGCGGAAGGTTTCAATGATATCTTTGATCATGTTGACTTCATCTTGATTTCTCGGATAAAAATCCCATGAAAAACTAAAATTTCGTATGTCTTTTTGCTTGAACAGTTTTTCTATTCTGGGATTGAGAACCATGCCACTAACAGCGGTTGCAGCATTTGCTAATCCGCCACCCTGCGCTAAAAATGCACCAAGAAGAGCCTGCCCTGCAAGTGAACCAAAGGCTCCTCCCACCGCAGCATTTGCTCCTGCAACGCTTCCTGTGATTTTTGCCATGTCTGCATCATCATACGAGAAAGCATCGTCTCCATTTATTCGTGAACAAATTGGCAGATACACAGACACCATCTGATCATAAGATGGATCTTTTTGACTCAGTGCATCTTTCATTGTTCCTTTTGATATCCGATCCGTGTATGCTTTTCCAAAATCTCCACCTATCACCTTGTTGATTCTTCCTCCCAACACGGTGGAATCTTTACTCAATTCCGTGGCACCAAATTTTTCGGTTGGTGTTCCCAAATTGGACGAGATTGTATTCAGCGTATCTGTTTGATTCTTTACATTTCTTTCCATACTTTTTTTGGATTCTGCTCGTTCGGCAGCATTGTTATTTGCTGACATTGCTGCGCTTGCTGCTCCGGCGGCGGATCCAGCACCCAACAATGCTCCAAAAGAAGCGGCTCCCGAAGCCTTCCTAGTAAGAAACATATTATTTGTTGCTTCAGCCGAAGCCGTATTGATTAGTGCATCAGATGCTGCATAACCGCCTTCATTCAGATTCAGAGTATTCAAATCGTCTTGCATACCCTGCAGAGTCTGCATGGATTCTCCCTTGAGTTTTTCTCCTGCCTTTTTTAAATTCGTATCTTCTTCCCATCTCCAATAGATTTTGAATTGCATGACATGAGGCATGTCACTTTTTGGTGATCCTATTTCTTGCGGATATCTCAATACTAGAGGCTTGTCACGAGATCCATTTTTTGGAGTGAAATTTTCTAAACTAGCCAAACCGCTATTTTGAGTTGGATCGTTTGCCAACACATCACCCCGAAGAGCATCTCCTGGACGGTTAGATGCCAAAATAAGTCCCGATTTGGTTGCATCCCTAGACTGTCTTTGTAGTGTGGCGGCGTTTATTTGGTTTTGATTTGCTGGTGGGCGAATTGGTGGGGTTGCCATTTTACGATTTCCTTTTGGGTTCTTCTACATATCTATATGGCATACAAAGGATATTTCACGCCCACACAACCCACCAAATACATGGGCAATCCAACCAAGATAGTCTACAGGAGTCTATGGGAGCGTAGGTTCATGAAATATTGCGATCTAAGTGAAACAGTTGTTCGTTGGGGATCTGAAGAGGTTGTGATTCCTTACATCAGCCCGATAGACCGAAAACCACACCGTTATTATGTTGACTTCATTGTGGACATGAAAACCACGGCGGGTGCGGTCAAAACAATGCTCATAGAAGTGAAACCCAAAAAACAATGCCGTGAACCCAAGAAGCCCAAGCGAAACACCAGAAGTTATATTAATGAGGTTCATACATGGGTGGTGAACGGCGCAAAATGGAAAGCGGCAACTGCGGCGGCGGCACAGCGAGGATGGGAGTTCAAGGTTCTGACTGAGGACGATCTTTTTAAACACAAAAAATGAAAACCAATACGACACCACAACAACTCAAACAACAATCTGAAGACCTGAAGCAGTTGTTGGAAGAAACTCTGACAGGAGTGGGCGCAACCAACACATCATACACCGAACTCCTAAAATATCTGTCTGAGGCAGGAGAATTACATATGCCACAGAGATTTTTGCCGGGTCAAATGGTATTTTTCAAGTACAAACCGCAAGACTCTCGTTTCATGGCATCCACCAACCCATACGACATGTTTCCTCTTGTGATTATCACTGCTGTGAACCGATTCGGATTTGAAGGCATAAACCTTCATTTCATTGCTCAAAAATGGAGACGAAAACTGTTTGATGCCATAGAGCAATCTCTACCTGTAAGATTATCTGGTGATCCTGCTCTGACACGACTCGGAGCCACTTACGAGCGACTTGATGGCAGAAGAAAATTTGCATTTTTCAAACCGTGCTATCGTTCATATCTACGAAGAGGGTTTCGTAAATTTCCCATTCAAATCCCACAAGATTATTGGGATGTGTTGGTTGATACTGATCTTGCTCATTTCATCAAAGGTAAAAAAATGGCTATTCGCCGTGCTGCATACAATTCCGCAATCTTATCAGGAAACAAACCATGATTCCCAAACCAAAACCAGTACCACAAGAACGACAGTCATCAAGTATACGAGATAATGGTGCTGCTTCTGATCAGCAATTCCTTGGATCATCCGGAATTGGTGGCATGGTGGACAGCATAACAAGAAATGGACTACTCACCACGAATCGTTATGTGGTGGAAATTTCACCACCCAGAATATTAGCCGCAACAACATCCGATACTATCCGAAATCTGACATTACGATGCTCTAGTGCAACACTTCCTGGTTTTGATATTGGTTCACAATCTTACAGAATATATGGTCCAGCACGACAAATGCCGTATGATATTGTTTACAGCGGACAATTGAGTTTCACTTATATTGTTTCTCGTGACATGAGAGAACGAGCATTTTTTGAAAAATGGATGTCTAATGTGATAAATCCCACAGACTACAAATTAGGATTCTATGATGATTATACTTCTAGAATGAGAATCAGCATATTAGACAGAGGAGACATAATATCATATCAGTCCTTGGTGGAAGAAGTTTATCCGAAAACAATAGGAGAAATCACAGTTGCAAACGACCGTGAAAACGAATACATGACTCAAGAAATGACATTTGCATTTCGCAAATATACTTCTAATTTTTATGCTGCCACAGACACCGGAAATCAAGGTGGGGACGGAGCGGGTCAAATTCCTGCAAAAAGCAAAGATGCATTTGGTTTTGGTTCACTTTTGGGTAGTCTAGCAAATCGGACTAATAGCATCGGAAAGGGTCTGTTTGGTTGATTCGGAACAGCATAAATACAAATAGTGTTTGAATTTTATAATAATTGAACTAATAGGAAATACAATGGAAAAATTACGAATTGCTCCTGCTACTATCCCATCATACAATATGACTCTGCCAGTATCTGGCGTGGTTGTGAAATATCGTCCCTTTGTTGTGCGTGAAGAAAAAGTATTACTGATTGCATTACAAACCAACGATCCAAATCAAATAATTGATGCGATACGAAACATCATATTGACCTGTACATACAATCAGATAGACACCAAGAAAATTCCTGCTGCCGATGCAAATTATGCAATGCTGCAAATAAGAGCACGCTCGGTGGGAGAAGAAGTCAGACCTGTTGTGAAATGTTCCAAGTGCGAAGGCAAAACACCAATCAAGATCAATTTAGACAAGATACAAGTAACCAAAACCAAAAAAGAAGAAATCAGTCCAAACATAGAAATCAATGAGGACACAACACTCATCATGCGATTTCCCACCATTCATGATCTTGATGTCACCAAAGATCCAACAAGCATGGTGTTTGATATGGTTTATTCGTGTATTGATAAAGTGATGCATGAGGATAAAGTATATGATCGTGGCGATGTGAATGAAGAAGATATCCAATTATTTGCGGAAAATCTCCTGCCCGATCAATTCAAAAAGATATCAGAATTTTTAGAATCTGCTCCCACAGTAATATATGAGTTTTCGTTCAATTGTCCAAACTGCAAGAGCAAAGTAAAAGTTGAATTGGAGAACATTTCAGATTTTTTTCTCTGATGCTGACACACAACAATCTGTCAGCATATTTTCGTACTAATTTTTCACTGATGCAACATCACAAATACTCGTTGGATGAGTTGGAATCACTAATTCCTTGGGAGAGGGAAGTCTACATAAATTTACTTATATCTTATTTGAAAGAGCAAAAAGAAAAAATAAAAAATAGAAAGTAAAGTAGTCGGACAACATGGCAAAAAAGAAAAGTAAAAAAATAAAAATGGTAGAGTCTCATGAGGCTCAGACTATAGGTTTTTTACAACGATCTGGTGTGCCTGCTGGAGACATGAAAAAACTGATAAACGAAATTCATGAACTGATTGAATTTGGCGGAGTTTCTATTCCTGAAGCACATCAAGAAGCATTGGAAAATTGGCATCAGCGAACTGCTTTTGCTGCTTTGAAAGAATTAGAAAAAGAACACAAAAAACAAACAGAAGATGTTGCCAAAGCAGCAAAGCGAGCCATTGCTGCCGCTAAAGCGGTTACCAAAGCAAACGAAGCCGCCGCTCGTGCCGCTGCTAAAGCCGCAGCCAAAGCCGCTAAGACTGCTGCAGTGACTGTTCCACCAACGCCCGCACCAACGCCCGCACCAACGCCCGCAGCAGAACCAGCAGGACCCACTGTGATGCCTCCTAGAAGTGCCGAACCACCTCGTCAAGAAAGCGGCATCCGAAAAGCACTCGGAAAGTCACTAACCAAAGAAGAACAAGAGTATCAAAAAACTCTTGATAAACTTCGTCTTGATGCTGAACATACAGTTCAATCCAACGAGGAATTGTTTGGTACAAAATACGATCAAACCATAGATCAGTCTACAGCATACGAATTATATGATGGTGTGGTTCGCTTGGGTGAATCTGCAGCAAAAGCAAGAAAAGCAGAAGACAAGCAAAGACTGTTGGCAAGTCTGAATGCCTATAAAAAAATAGTGATGAATTTGGCTAAAGAAGGAAACGACAAAGAAAAAGAATTAGCAAACAAACTCTTAGATGTCATTGCTTCCATAGAAAAAAAACTATCAAAAGGTTCGGGTGAAGTTGGACGACTAAAGGAAAAATTAGGAGATTGGGCGCAACAATTACCAGAAAACTTAGCCGCTAAGATTCCTCTTGTTGGTGGATTTCTTTCTGGAATGATTCAACGAAAAAGAGAACGAAAAGAAGGCGAAGAATACGAAAAGCAAGACATTCTTGCTGCTGCATCAAGAGGAACAGGTGGTACGAGTCTGTTTGGAACATATAGTGGCAGAAGAGGTGGTATGGGTGGCATGTCGGAATCTGCGATTGAAGGCATTTCAACTGGCGGCACTGATTTGGGCGGCATGGATGATACCATGGAAACAGGTACTATCACCAAACCAGAAAGATCAACAGGTTTGGGTGGTGGAGAAACCATACGAACACTGCAATCCATTTTGATTCAAGTTTCTGATATCAAATCTTTGATTCAAGGACAAACAAACCCTGAAGCGGCAACTGATGCTGCAGAAACCGCAACAGAAGCCGCAGACAAAGAACAAGACTTTTTAGATAAACTCAAGGGTTTGTTTGGCGGTGGTAAGGGCGGCAAAGGTGGAGGTGGAGCAGCAGGAGGAGCAGGATCGGGCGGCGGGATCATGGATGTCGTCGAAAATATGGTTGGAGGTGGTATTGTTGCCACATCTCTAAAATGGATTGCCACCCAAGCACTCCCAATAGTTGTAGCCGCAGCAGGAGGACTTGCAATTGGAACTGGTGTGGCGTACGGCATAAACAAACTTATAGATTTAGCCGTTGGTAATAAACCAGGCGAAGGCTTGGCAGACTTTCAGTTCAGAACAGAAACTTATGGTTTTGGTGCTCAAGAAAACAAACAAAGAGAAATTTCTCAACAAAGCAATGCGGCGGCGGCGCACGAAGCAAAAGCCAACACACCAGAAAACAAGAAAAAAAGAGCGGTTGATGCATCAGCCGATCCACGATCTTTGTCTGCTTCAGTTTTGTCTGGCGCATTGACTCCAAAAGAAGCATCTGATGCATTGGATGCATATCAACAATTAAATCCCAATGATGAAAATATTTCGCAATATAAAAAAGATATTGATGTTGCCTATACGAAAACCACAAAAATGGCTGCTGGTTCTACCGTTCAACAAAGAAAACTGAAAACAAAAAGCGAAGCACTAGAAACAGAAACCCAATATGCAGGCGATATTGTTTTGGGAGAAAAAGAAACAATACTAGATGCAAGCAAACAAAAAGATCAAAAAACAGTGGTTGGTGGGGTACGAGATCCTGTAACAGGTCTTTTCAAATATGGTGGGGAACCTCAAGATTATAAAAAACAAATGATAACTTTGGGTTACCTGACTGATGGAACTTCAGGAAAAAAATTCGACGAGGCGGCGAAGTTAGAAGCAGAAGCATGGAAAGCCGAGCAAGTCGCTTCTGCTGTTCCTACAGCCGCTTCGGGTGCTGTGATTCGTACAGCCGCTTCGGGTGCTGTGATTCCTACAGCCGCTTCGGGTGCTGTGATTCCTACAGCCGCTTCGGGTGCTGTTGCATCTGATCAATATGATATTGATCCGGATACAGGAGAGAATCTTGGACTATCATTTACAACCCAATCAGAATCATCCACTACAGGAAAATTACTTTCTTCGGCAACATCAGAAACTCCAGTTGGAGCAGCCACGGCACAATTAGACAAATCTCGTGAAGGATTAGAAGATGCACAATTCGTGGGTCCAATGCAGCCAGGAGCAAACAATTCCAACACTGTGATTGCTCCGAAAACAAACAACACAACCATCAACAATAATGTTGGTGGTGCTAGTACACGCAACAACGATCCAACTCTGAAATCCGCAGAGCGTGGTTCCATATAAAAGAAAAAGCACGCCGAAGCGTGCTCTTTCCGTGCTGCAAAACCAAAGTCTGTACTTACTCGTCGCCAGCCAACTTCTCGAAGTACGACAAAGCGTCTTCGGTGTCGTCTGATTCAACTTTCTGCTTCGCTTCTCGCTTCGGCGCAGGTGCGTCTGCCATTGCTGGCTTTCGTACTGTGCGAGGAGAATCATCATCAAAAGATGCAGATTCAGCACCACCCTTTGCAGCAGATTCGCTCACAGAAGAACGGATATCGCTACCCAATACTTCGTGTAATCGTGCCTTCAACTCGTCATAGGACTTGAAGTTCTTTGGATCAGTGAATTCTTTGAGTGCGTACTGCCGCTTCCATAACTCTTCAAGAGCCTTGTCATCGCCACCAAGCAGCGGTGCAGGAGTCGCAAACTCACTACGATCATAATTCACATATCCGTCAACCTGACGAATCTTCAATTTGAAATCAGCACCCGCCCAAAAATCAAATGGGTTGATTGCTTTTTCGTCCTGATATTGAGGATTCATTACTTCTTGAATCTTTTCAAAAATCTTCTTGCCGTAACGAAACAAGAAAACCTTGCCTTCGTTGTTCGGATTCTTTGGATCAGACACAACATAAACATTAGAAATGTATGACAATCGACGCTTGCGATCACGAGCAATCTTCTTGTCGTCGTCGCTGCCGCTGTTCCATAATAGTGTGTTCATTTCCGAAACAGGATCTTTCAAGCCAATGGTTGTGAGCGAGTTCTCAATATACCATCCACCTGTGCCACGAAAGCCGTGTGTCCATGTTCTTGCCCATGGCAGATCTTCACCTTCAGCAGCAGGCAAGAATCGCATCACAGCATAACCATTTGACGCTTTGTCTAATTCAGGCTTCCACAGGCGATCATCCTTGTACGATTCGGAACGCTTGTTCAACTTCTCCATCTCGGCTGACAGGCTTTGGTAGGAAGTTGGTGACTTGGAACGAGACTTCATATCTTTGAAACTCATAGTGACTCCTTGTTGTTGTGTACTCAATGTACGGTTTGTGCAATTGTGTTGATATAGATCAGACACTCTTATTTAGATAACATACCACATAAAAGTGCTTTGTCAAGTTCTAAAATATTAGACTGGTAATTTTGTTTTTCGTGGCAGCAGATTCAACTCTTGTCCTTCAGCCTTGATCTTTTCGATCAGAGGCTTGTTTAAGAATTTAGCCGCTACTTGTGGTTCAATACCGTATCGTTCGCATACAGCAAGCACCGCATCAATATATGAAACTCCAAACGACTGTGCGTGAGTTTCTACTTCTTTTGGGAACCGTGCATTATTAATTTCCATGTGTGCCTTTCTGTGCAATCATATTTAGAATTTGTTTGTCGTGAGAAATCATAATAACAAAATCACAAAAAATGTCAACTGTAAATAGAAATGAAATATACGGATTTTGATTTGCGGTGATGCGTTTGATAGTGGTTTTGTGTGTTTGGTGTTCCGATGCCTGTTTTGGTTGGGAACGCTGTAGCGGGCATTCTAGGGGCTTCCACGGCAAAGAAACCGCCCACGGCATCCCAAAAACAGGGGTTTATTCGCTTACACTTATCGGACTAAAGATTTGGTTTTTTCTGTGTGCTTGGAGCGGCGTTCAGCCGCTTTCCACAAGCCTTCACTGAAACCACTGTGTCTGCCGTGAGCATAGCCACGACTATACGCTCTCTGATAAAACATAATCTGCGCCAAAACAAAAAGAGACACAGCCGACACACCGAAAGAGATTGTTGTGATTGTTTCCATATCCATATATTGTATTTCAGAGGAATTGAACACAACAAAAACAAATGACTCCAATGGGACTCGAACCCATAGTAGCCGCCTTGAAAGGGCGGTGATTTATCCGGTTAATCTATGGAGCCAATACGCTACTCTTTTCAATGTCTATGGGACAAAGAGTAGCAGAAACCTGTGTGGTGTTGGTTTAGTATCCGTATGGTGTATAGTTTGGAACAACCACAGGAACTCCCATACCCATACCGCCCATTCCCATGCCCATACCACCGTAGCCACCATAAGCAGAGCCATAACCGTAATCACGCACATGAACCGATTGCTCGTTTGTGCCTGTGTAATTAGGATTGTAATTGAAACCCTTGCTTTTATTCACATAAGTCTCAGTTTTTCCGTCAGGCATTGTGACTGTACGAGTAATATTAGTTTCCGTTGCACAACCAACCACAGTCAAAACAGCCAATACACCGATAATATTAGAGAAGCGCATTTTATATTTCCTTGTTATTTTTAAATTTAGCGAACTATGAACTGACCATTATAAATTGGATACACAGGAACACATGGTCCTCCGTAATACGGCACGACTACAGCAGGATAATACGGCACACCATAGCATCGTGTGAACGGCGAATAAACAGGAACAATTCCATAACCACCATAACCACCATATCCTCCACCATAGCCACCACCATAACCTCCGCCGTAGCCACCACCCGCACTAATACTTCCACCAATACTGTAGTTGCTTACTGAACCACCGTTTTTATCGCCACTCCAAGTAGTCTTGTTGTATTGACCACCAAAGTTGACTTGACCTCCACCAACACTACCACCACCAAACTGAGCAGCGGCAGAAGCAGTGAAAAGTCCAAAAGCAACAAGCAAAGCAGACGCAAGTTTCTTGAGTTTCATTTAAGAACTCCTTTCGTGTAATGATTGTATCAAAATATTCCCAAACCGTCAACCCTTACTTGGGTTTTTTAATATTTGATTTGGGGGTGTTATAGGAACTAATACCTTTAGAATTACTTCTAATCTTATCAATAGCATTCCGCAAGAGAAATGATTTAAGTTTCTCTCGTGCCGTATTTTTGTTTTTTGGCATTGTTTCTCCTACTTGTATTTAGGAGTTTTCTGCCGCCGAATCTTCAAAAATTGTGATCCATTTAGGCTGTTCTCCACGGCGCAGATATGCGGCTTGTGCAAAACCCCATTCTTCCCGCTCTTGAATCTTGTATCCGCCACGGCTCTTTTTAGCGTATTTGGCGGCTGATTCTTTGTCATCAAAATATTCAAATTTGCCTTCTTTAGATTTTGCTCCCCATAAACCACTTGAAGTTTGCCACACATCTCCTGCTTTATGTGATGCAGCAGCGTGATGATCTTCTTGTGACTCTCCTGCTTTTCCAGGAACTTCGGGAGTATCTTTCACATTAAACACAAATTTCTTGTCGGAGTGTGGTCCCTTTTTGATCTGTGAAAAGAAATCAATAACTTTATGTTTTGCGAGTTCTAAATTATTTTGTCCTTCACCCTTGCGGAAACGCATCAGAACTTTACCAATACCCGATGCATCATTCGTTCCAATATAAAAGAAATCTTCTTGATTCTTGTACATCACAGAGTGTTGTTCGTATTGACGACCTAGTTGTACAATTTGGGTTTTCTTCACATTAGGAACCAACAGGCTCAACTCTTCAACCACATTGCCGCTTTCCTCACGATAGCCGCCACGCAATTCAATATAGCCGTAGCCCATCTTGCGAACCTGTGCTTTGAGTTCGTCGTGAAGTTTCAGATTTTCTTCTTTAGTTTTCTCACCACGATAAGCAGACACAATGCCAAAGTCTCGCTTGTCGTCTTCAACATACTGAAAAACACGAGAAAGTTTGGCTTCCACAAGCGGTGTTTCCACCACATCATGCCGTGTCAACCATTCGTTCAATCCGCTACGATCCAAAAATTGTGAGAATTTTTTCATGTGTTTGCTCCTGTTCTGTATTTATGCAGACGGAGTAGTGTCAAAAAGTGGCGGATGGAATCGAACCATCCAACAAAAGACCATACTCTTGCCACCTCAAAATCAAAACCAATAAAACTTACTTGGTTTCGCAGCAACCAGACTCACCGATCTTGTCGTTTGTGCGACAGATTTCGGATTCGATATCATTCATACGACAAACAATCTTATGAACTTCGTTGTCAATGCGACGATATAAATCAGCCTTGTCGTTATTATTGGCAGAATTGATCTCATTCACAGCATCAAAGCAAGAGTCAATGCTTTGTTTTTGAGTGCCAAGAACATAGAAAAGCACTGTGGTGGAAAAGAAACCAAAGAATGCAAAGAACGCCTGAGTGGTGTTCAAAGTTTCTCCGGTCTTTGCCGTCCACATGAAACCACCCGCACCAACCAAAGCCAAAAACGCATAAGTAGCAAAAATAGAAGTTTTAGAACGCATATGCGATCTCCTTATAAAAAGTGTAGTAACCCATTTCACGAAACAGTTCCGTAAACACCCAAAGGTGGACAGCCGCCAAGGTAACCCTCCGTTGGCTGCTGTCCACCTAGATGTTAGTCAAGCAATACTATTAGCGAGCAGCCGAAGGAGCAACAGTTACAACTGCATCCTTCATACCTGTGCCGAGACGCTTTGTCCAACGACTCAAGAGAATTGCAACGCCGTATGGTGTGCAAGAGAAAGAGTAGTTGCGGCTTTGTGAATCGCCACGGCTCTTGAGGTGTTGAATATTTTGACCGCTCATGCTGTCAACGAAATTATCAAACTTGGTTTTGGTGCTGTTATCGTACAATTCAATACCGATTGAAACATTGTAGTTTGGGGTAACAGTAGAACGAGTAGTCTTAGTAGCCATGTGCAGTATCTCCATAAAAGGGACATTAAAAAGTTTAGTTTTTGTTGCGTGTCCCACACAACATCAACTTGTTATACCACAATTATAGCGGCTGTTTTTTGTTTGTCAACCCTTACGGAAGATTTTTGAGCGATTTTTAATATTTGAATTGACCAATATTTGAAACGAACTAATAGTATTACGACTTATACTATTATAAAACGAGGTGAGCGGGACTTGAACCCGCAACCACAGGCGTGACAAGCCTGTACTCTAACCAATTGAGCCATCACCCCCTAGAAAGTCAAATGAAACACCCTCGAAAGGAATCGAACCTTCATAATCCAATTACGGTATTCCGCTTAGAAGGCAGAACCGATACAAGGGCATTAGATTACATTGTCCACAGAGTCGGAGACGATGCAGACTCGACAGCACGGCAATCTATGACGGCTGCTTGCAGCAAGGCAATAATCTCTTCCAATTCAGCGGCGGTGTACGAGTCCACAGACTCGGCTGTGTCTACTCCAAACACGGCAACGCATGGCACTTGTTTGTGATGATTGTCCAGCACAATTTCTGTGCGAGCATTTTCGGGACGATGTAGCGGACGCAGTGTGTGTTCTGTATGCATGACAAAATCTTTCTGTTAGGTTTTCCTGACAGTTGAAGTATACACCGAGTTTTTGTATTGTCAAGCGCAGAGCGAATATTTTAAGAAATGAATCCGCCCGTCAAACCCGATTCAAACGAAACTCCCCATACACGAATCGGAAACATTTGAGTTTTTCCTGCTCCAACCACTACACGAGTTTCGGCTGTTCTGCCATTCGCCTGATATGTTATGAGTCCCGCTGTGAGTCCATTGCTCAGATTGGTATTCGTCAACAAAACACCTTTTGCTTTGGTTGCGGTCGCACCCACAGAACCACCTGCCCCATTTGGAAACGGAATCAGTTCATTGAAAAGATAATTGATTGTTGGCATGAGATTCCTTTACGAAAGCACTGCGCCTGTGAGTCCTGCGCCGAACGAAACTCCCCAAACTCGAACAGTAAATAATTCTGTGGTGGAGCCAGGAATCTGCACACGGCATGCGCCTGTGGTTCCGTTGGCTCTATAAGTATACAGATCAGCAGCAATGGAAGCACCTGTGGTATTGGTCAGGAGAACACCTTTATTCTTACCCGAAAATTGACCGCCTGTGCCGCCCAATTGAGTTGTTTCGTTGAATAGGTATGACATAGTATCTCCTTGTACCCTATTTATACTTTAGAAGAAGGTGCTTTGACTGCTGCTTCGGCTTGAATGCGCTTGAGTTCAGCATACGCTTTCGCCCATAGTCGTTTCGGCAGAAATACGGGACGCTCTTGTGCGTCATCCCACATCCACCAACCGCCTGCTTTTGTCGCTAGATGACGAAACATGTGCGACATATAGAAATGTTTGGCTTCGCCACTCTCACCAGCCAACACAGAGTCCCAAATTTCAATCTCAAGACCTGTGTGCCACGGCTCGTTATGCAGATCTTCGCTGTGATCTCGCATGACTCTTAACAGTACGCTTCCCATTATTTCTGCTTCGCTTGGTCGTTTTAGTCGATTTGCCATAGATTGCCTCCCAATTTTTAGCCCAAAGTTTAGAATCCACATGACGATATGTGTCACCTTTACCTGCCTCGTGTTTGCGACTCATTGATGTCGTAAGAATGTTGTGGCAGGTGCGGGTACGGTTTGAGTTTCACGATCCACTGCTTCCATGAGCAAGCGGTTCACAGTCTGATTGAATGTTTCGTTTTTGGCGTGAGCCGTTTTTGCAATTCGCAGGAATGCAGCATTATCAATCTGCATCTGTAAATCAATGGTAATCATCTTCTTGGGTGTACTCATTTCAATCTCCTATTTCAATTCCGTTGAGCGTGGCGGCGAGCAGTTGCCGTCCACATTCACTGATCCATAATACATGAGGAGAAACTCCCCAATCCACGACTGCTCGTAATACAAGATTATGTATGTCAGAATCCGTGTCAACCACATCGTGTATGCGTGGGTGGTCAGCATCAGGCGAATACTCTAGAGTACATAAAGCCCATTCACCACGATCCAAATAATCTATTGCACATTCTTTTCCCATTATGTCTCGTCGCATTTGCGCTTCTCCTTGATGAATGGATCAACTCGGATTCAAACCGAGGTATTCCCGATTATGAGTCGGGGGCATTAGGTCGCTATGCTATTGATCCGTACCAATACACTATAGCGCATATATGTTTCTTGTCTACCCCTTTCCACACAATTTTCAATATTTCAAAATATATTTTCACAACCCCGAATCATAACATTTATTTGCGTTGGATAATATTATCAGTCACGGCTGTTTGCATTCTTTGAATGAAACTCTTTAACCGATCTTGTTCTTTGGACACTTGAGCCTGTAGTCGTGCAACCTCGGCTCGTAATATTTCGTTCTCTCGCAGAATCAGACTAATCTTATATTGATCGTTGGAATCGGTTTGAGTCATGTGGTGCTTTCTCATCATAATAATTAGACAAGGAGCCAATGCTTGGAAACATCTACTAATATTTTATTTGATAGGAGAAAAGTAATTAATCATGATCCGCACCACATCTTGTTCCAAAGGAGAAGGCAACAACATGATACTTGTAATGATTCCCGTGACAGGCAGTCCAAGACTAGCCAAAGGCATACCAATTGAAATATTAGACTCGTCATCTAGGTCTATTCGCATCACTACATCTTGTTCACGAACCACACGAACCTGTTTGGATACTCCAGTAAAAAGAAATTGGTGAGCAGTAATTCCTGTAAAGATTCTTGGGATATTGGTTTTGGACAGTGTGGTGAACGATCTGCCCACAAAACTGTTCTTGTGGTGTGCTGTAGGATTCATGATTGGTTTTGTCCAGTGGTACTCTAAGATACTCTAAGTATTCACTAATAGTCATTATCAAACCGGACACAGATACTTATGTACGATTGAACACACAGCGAATATTTAAATCAATATTTTAGAAAGATTGTATATTTGAATTTATAAAGATGAACGCATCTTTGTTTCCCAATCCTTGACTCGCTTTCGCAAGAAGGTCATGGTTTCAGCCAATTCTTTCCAAGACACTTGGTCTAAAAGATATGACTCGTAATCCGCCACTGCTTTTTTAGCCGCACATATCAGTTCTTCGGTCGGGTTTTTATCTTGAGCGGACATTTGAACTTCCTAAAAGAAAAATTTTATTATTCGTTTCCACCAACATAACTTTGGCGGAACTGTTTTACCTTCCCATAATTTAATTTTCTTCAATTCTCTATCCTCTAAAAACTCAAATCGTAACATTTCTGTGATATGATGAGGCATTATCATACGAATGTCCTCTGAGTATCGTATCTTAGCCGTTTCTAGCATGTCATCTATTCTGCGTCCTTTGGCAACAAGCACCCATCGGTCGCCTTTGTCAAAGGATTCGTACAAACCGTATACCCCACCCCCGATATCTGTCTTGATGAAATCAATTCCGATAATTTGGCTAGACCGTTTACCTCTCATGTCGTAGCCTCCTTGTATTATTATTTATAAAATTGGTTGTGCGTCTTGCACTGCTCGTTGCCAATCGTATCCAGGCTCTCGATACAGTTCTCGGTAGCAGTATTGCAGAGTGTATCCTTCTTTGCGCTTCTCATGGAAAAGCAGTCTTGCCGACTGTACGGATTGTCGGCTTGTGTGAGTAAGATCCTTGTTGCAGAACACATTGACTCGCACATACCGACCGCATCCGGAAATACCGAATTCGTAAACGAAAGTGTTGTCGCCGCCGTGACGAAGAAACCAAACCATTGTGATTACGAATGATGGAATGTTCATGGGATTATCCGTTTGCCACGCCAACCCACGGCGCAATTTTTTCGGCAACAAATCCCATTGCAACAAGTTCGTTCCACAGCGCACGACCTGCGGCAACAGGATACGATCCCCACAATCGCCAAAGCGGCAGAATGTCACCGTATGAAAACGCCTGTGGCATACTGTCAGGATTGTTTTTCTCTAGCAGCCCTATGGTTTCACGACTCAACAGCAGACCCACCGTGAAAATCGGAATGTTCCGCTGATAAGTTGCGTAATTGTAAGTGTCGGGAGTTGTGTAATGACCGTTCACATACGGCAGCACATCCACCGTGCCGTCTGCGTGTGTTTGAAACTGCAAGAGTTGTTCCACATCGTCGCCTTCGTGAATTATTTCACGAGACAACTGCCATGAGTGCAGTGGTTCGTGTATCCCACAAGTGGTGAGCCGATTGTGTGGAGTCACAATGCCACGCTCTATGCGATTGGCAGGAGTCACAATCGCTTCACTACCTTGCACCACACTCTTCAACACATCCATTGCAGCCTGTTCGGCGGCAGTCGGCTTTGGAGCGGCAGCAGGAGCAAAGCATTCGCCCATGTCCTCGGCAAAGAAAGAGGTGCGTTCTTGCCCACTCAACTGAACTGCCGTGACTAATTGCAGCGCAACAAATTTGTCGTACATGGCTTGTGTGAGATCGCTTGTTTTTTGTTGACGAGTTCGCACCAAGTAATACCATTCTTTAAGAACAGCATCCCATCGTGCGCCCGATTTTTTATATTGATCTTTTTCTGCAAACGGAACTTTGATCCATACGGTTGCACCGTTTCTTTCAGCGGCAATCTGCGTCCATGCAATTCGGGCTTCGTATCGTGGTGCATTACGAACACCTGCGAACACCTGCAGTTTGTTCATCCATGCCACAGAAGCCCCTGTGATCTTGCTAGAGGGCAACCACCACTTGCATACTGTGCCTTCGGGGCAGAACCGCACACCCCAAGTCTTTGCTTCTTCACGAAGCGTTTTTGCGCTCTTGCTGCGGAACGGCAAATCAATCCATAAGCCGTAAGGAAGCGGAGCGGTTTTGTTGATAGTATAGAGCATCTTCATCCACAAATTATAGCAGTTTGGCTACAAAAAAACAAGCCCCAAAAGAGCCTGTTTTCCTGCTGATTTCAAACCAAGTTATCGGACGCTGACTGGTTCAGCCGAAATTAATGCTGTGGGCAGATAGGATCGCCACGCACCAAGATCTAGGTCAAACACTGCAACGCTTTCACTCACAACATTTCGCCAACCTTCGCCCTTCGGATGTAAGGCTTCGGGAATATGATTCACATTCCGTGTTCCTCGCAGAGTTCGTTCCGATCCGTCTTTCTTTGTGAAAGTAATGCGAACGATTGCACCCGAATCAAGCATGGCACGAGTTGTAGTAATGAGAGTTGTTTTCATGTGTGTAGTTTACCTTTCTTTTTTGATTTGTCAAGTCGTTTGTGTGATTTTGAATATTTCTTTTGTGGAAGCAGCGAACCAATCACAACCAAAAACATTACGACGAACAGCAAGTCTGTTGAGTTCTGCGGTATCATCACATTACTTGTCTCGGCTTGAGCCGATGCGGATAGCGGGCGCAAACACGGCGTACACAATAGACCATCCAATGAACCGTATCACATTTCGCCAACTGAGTGGTGGTAGCATCCCTATACTATACACTCTTTTTTTTGTGGTGTCAACAGGTTTTAGCAATTATTGAATATTTGAAATGAAAAGAAATATTATGCGAAACGGCAGAATCGAGCATTTCGTAATCATATAATTTTATAAGTGAAGTCAGCCATCCCAAGACACAGTTTTCTGACATAGATAAACCTACCCGCATCGCAAAGTGCCTGCGGCTAATTCAAGGAGATCACATGATCAATTTCAAAACTGTGTTGTTTGTTTCGCTTTTCACCGCTGCCGCTAGTGCAGCCGATGTTGCTGCTGTTGCAGTTCCCGCTGCTCCCGCCGCAAGTGCTATTAATAGTGTCACCTTTACTGAAGGCGTTCAAGTATGGGGCAAGACTGATGCCGACACCATCACGGAACTTGACTCTACTCTCAAGGGTAAACTGTACGATATGCTTGGATGGCATGTAACGGTTCCTGTGTACTCACAGAATCAAACAGGCTACGGCGCAATTGATTTGGGTGTGGATCATCAACTTGTAACAAACGCAAGCATCTTTGGTGCTGATACGAATCTGAGTGTTGAAGGCGGCGTGTGGTTGCCAACAGGTTCTGCTGGTTTCGGTACTCCGAATACGAATCCGCATATTGGTGTGGGATACGATATGACATGGGGTTCTGTTTCATACACGCAAACCATGGATTGGCGTTTCGTTGGCAAGGAAGCGTATACTCCTGTGTTTGGTAATGCTGTGGATTATCTTGTGAACGCAGATTCGTTTGTTGCGTACAAGTGGAACACTCTCGCTGTGGGTGCTGATCTGAACCAATGGTACACGAGCGGAAGCAATATTGCTTTCTTGGGTCCCAAGGCTGTTTGGCATGTCAGTAATTCTGTTAGTGCAAATGCAGGCGTTGGTTTTCCTGTTTGGCAGGATGCGCCTCAGTACGAGAA